>ERZ773276.139-NODE-139-length-95012-cov-12.250482_pt1 | contig 95012 bp, 82 predicted proteins | sample MGYA00511386_ERZ773276 | MGnify/ENA primary metagenome ERZ773276 (study PRJEB29015, sample SAMEA2737778) | human gut metagenome | biome: human gut; feature: human-associated habitat; material: faeces | place: China | collected 2012 ...
AGCATTTTTGAAAAACTGCTGCACCGAAAAACTTTTTGTTTGCCTGCGGCTCGTAATTGGAAACAAAATCTCGAATAGAGGGCTTGTTTTTTGCAGCCAGCAGCGGTTCTAGATGCAAAAATAGAAAAAATCATGCGGCTGGAAAAAAATTTTGCAAAAACCCTTGCATTTTTCAAAAAAGTGTGGTATGATAGACAAGCATGAAAAAAATCCGCCTGTCTGTTCCGGAAGTGACAGGCGAGGTGAATGCCAAAAAAACGACATTCAATCGGACAGTCCGCTGACGGGAACGGTTTCCGGACGCTTTTTTATTTTTTACCCGTTCAGTCTGCCGCAATACCGACAGGCACCGTTATGAATGTCTGAAAAAATAGGAGGAACCATCATGGACGCATTAAAAATGATCAGCAATGCCAGCTTGAAGCAGGAAGTTCCGGCTTTCAATGTCGGCGACACCGTAAAGGTACACGTTAGAATTAAGGAAGGCGACAAGAGCCGTATCCAGGTTTTTGAAGGAACCGTTATCGCAAAGAAGCACGGCGGCATCCACGAAACCTTTACTGTAAGAAGAGTTGCTTATGGCTGCGGTATGGAACGTGTCTTCCCGCTGCACTCTCCAGTTGTAGACAAGGTTGAAGTCATCCGGAGAGGTAAAGTTCGCAGAGCAAAGCTGTACTATCTGCGTGACCGTGTCGGCAAGGCTGCAAAGGTTAAGGAACAGATCGGCTAAAAAACCAGTGAGCAGGCGAAACCAGACAGGGACGGCTTTTCCCGTTTTTGTCTGCCTGTTTCCTGCACAAAGAAAAAGGGGACGTATGTGCCCTTTTTTTATTATGTGCAGGTAGATGAAACTGCAAATACTTGCAAACGATACTTGCACCAGAAACGCAAGCAACGGAAATGAGGGCGGAAAAATGGAACCAAACACAGAAGAAACAACCAAAAAAGAGGAAAAAGGAACGTTCTGGAAAGATGCCGCAGACATGCTCGAAGCCGTTTTGATTTCCATCTTTTGCGTCATTATGCTGTTTGCCTATGTATTAAGACCCGTTACCGTAGAAGGACATTCCATGGAATCGACCCTGCAAGACCAGGACAAGTTGTTTATGACCGATTTGTTCTATACGCCGGAACGGGGCGATATTGTCATCATTGACAACGATGCCTCTCATACATTCGATGAAAACGGCAATTTGGTTGAGGGACAGGGACTTTCCACAGTCACCACAGAAAAGCGTTTGATTAAGCGAATCATTGCCGTGGGCGGCGAAACGCTCGACATCAATTTTGATGATGGTACAGTTACCATTGACGGCACAGTTTTAGATGAACCGTATATCAACAATCTGACGCTCAACGACGAAGGTGCGTTTTCCTATCCGATTACCATTCCGGACGGCTATTATTTCGTCATGGGGGACAATCGGCAGCACTCTTCAGATAGCCGTTACCCCATGGTCGGCTTGGTTGCAAAAGACCAGATTATGGGAAAAGCAATCCTGCGGTTTGCACCGATTTCCAAATTTGGCGGGATTTATGACTGAGAACAGGAGGCAGTATGTCTGAAATTCAGATGGGAACGATTCAATGGTTTCCCGGACATATGACAAAAACACGCCGGATGATTGCGGCGAATCTGTCTTTGGTGGATGCCGTGGTGGAAATTCTGGATGCCAGAATCCCCAGCAGCAGCCAGAATCCGGAAATGCAGCGTTTGGTGAAGGAAAAACCTCGCATGCTGCTCCTGAACAAGGCAGATATGGCAGACCCGAATGCCACAGCCCGTTGGGTGCAGTACTATCAGAAGCAAAATCTGCTTGCCCTGCCGCTGGACTGCAAGACCGGAAAGGGCATCAAGCAATTTGTCCCGATGGTACGCAACCAGCTGCTGAAACCGCTGATGGAAAAACGGGCAAAAGCCGGCATTGTCGGTGCACCGATTCGCCTGATGATTGTCGGGATTCCAAACGTTGGAAAATCTTCATTCATCAATCGCATGGCACAGTCCAAAAAGGCAAAGGTGGAAGACCGTCCGGGTGTCACCCGTACGAAACAATGGGTGAAAATCGGCGACCAGATGGAATTGCTGGATATGCCGGGGGTTCTCTGGCCGAAGTTCGACGATCAGGAAGTTGCAAAGCGGCTTGCCTTTACCGGTGCGATTAAAGATGATATTATGGACTTGGAAAGTCTGGCAATGCTCTTGCTGGAATTTTTGGCGGAGCGATACCCGAAAGCACTGGAAGCTCGTTATAAAATGCAGGTTTCCGATGCGGACAGCGGGTTACAGCTGCTGGAACAGCTCGGCAGAAAACGGGGGATGCTGATTTCTGGCGGCGAAGTCAACTATGAACGGGCAGCTATTACCGTTTTAGATGAATTCCGCAGCGGTACGCTGGGACGGCTCACGCTGGAATTACCGGAGGCGTGACAATGGCTCGAACAGCAGTACCACAGTTTGATTTATACGGCTATGATGCCGAAAAACGGCAGCAATTCCCGTTGCTCTGCGGCGTGGACGAAGCCGGAAGAGGCTCACTCGCTGGGGATGTCTATGCAGCAGCCGTCATTCTCTCGCCGGAACACCTGCCGGAGGGGCTGAACGACAGCAAGAAACTCTCAGAGAAAAAACGGGAATTGTTATTTCCGCAGATTCAGGAGCAGGCAATTGCCTATTGCATCGCTACCGCAAGCGTGGCAGAAATCGAAGCCTATAACATCTTAGGGGCAACAATGCTTGCCATGCAGCGAGCGGTTGCTGGCTTGTCGGTACAGCCGAATCACGTCTTGATTGACGGAAACCGGATGCCGGAGCTTTCTGTTTCCGCAGAAACCGTGGTGAAAGGCGATGCCCATTCTGCAACGATTGCAGCCGCTTCCATTCTGGCAAAGGTGGCGAGAGATCACTATTTGTTGGAACTCGACCGGCAGTATCCGCAGTATGGCTTTGCCCAGCACAAAGGCTATGGGACAAAGGCACACTGTGCGGCAATTTTGCAGTACGGAGCTTCTCCCGTACACCGGAAGGCATTCCTGAGAAAGCTGTTGCAAGACCATGACACCAAGTGAAGCCGGACGGCGTGGGGAAACTGCCGTCTGCCAGTATTTGCTTCAGCGTGGCTACACGATTCGGAAACGCAATTACCGGATACGGGGCGGAGAAATTGACATCATTGCACAAAAGGGCGAAATTCTCGCTTTTGTGGAAGTCAAAAGCCGCAGGCAGAGTGAGGGCTTCCCATTGGAGTATCTCTCTCCGCAGCAGCAACTTCGCATTGTGAAAGCCTCTTTGCAATACTGTGCAGCAGAGAATCCAGACTGGGCGTTGCAGCCTCGCTATGATGCCGCAGCTGTAGTGACAGAACGGGGACAGATTGTTTCCATAGAATACATAGAAAACGCATTCGATGCCAGTGGGCTGGATGCGATAAGATAGGAAAAGGGTGGTTGTTATGTATTATAAAAGTACAAGAGATAGCAGCGTACGGGTAGAAAGTGCCGTTGCGATTTCGCAGGGGATTTCTGCTGATGGCGGTCTGTTCGTACCGGAACAGATTCCGTCGATTACCAAGGAAGAACTGGCTGCTCTGGCAGACAAGACCTATGCACAGCGGGCAGCATTTGTATTTTCCCGTTATCTGACCGATTTCACCGAAGCAGAATTGGTTTACTGCACCGAAAGTGCTTATAACACCAAGCGGTTTGAAACAGAAAATATCGCAGAAATTGCACACCTCTTTGAAGGCACTTACATGCTCGAACTGTGGCATGGCCCAACCTGTGCATTCAAGGATATGGCATTGCAGATTCTGCCGTATTTCCTGACCACAGCCATGAAGAAGCTGCAACTGAAAGAAAAAATTGTCATTCTGGTTGCAACTTCCGGCGACACCGGCAAGGCTGCTCTTGAAGGCTTCAAGGATGTAGAAGGCACAGAAATCATGGTCTTCTATCCGGAAGATGGCGTGAGCGATATGCAGAAGCGGCAGATGGTAACACAGGAAGGCAGCAATGTCAACGTGTGTGCCGTAAAGGGCAACTTTGACGACTGCCAGAGCGGTGTTAAGAAAATCTTTACCGACAAGACCGTCAAGGAAGAACTGGCTGCCGGAAATATGCGGTTCTCCAGTGCCAATTCTATCAACTGGGGACGGCTCGTTCCGCAGATTGTTTACTATGTGTCCTCTTATGTGACACTGGTACAGCAGGGCGAATTGAAAATGGGCGAAACCCTGAACGTCGTTGTTCCGACTGGTAACTTCGGCAACATCCTCGCTGCTTACTATGCAAAACAAATGGGCGTGCCGCTCGGCAAGCTGATTTGTGCATCCAACATCAACAAGGTTCTGACCGATTTCATCAACACCGGCGTTTACAACCGGAATCGGGAATTCTATGCGACTTGCTCGCCGTCTATGGATATTCTGATTTCCAGCAATCTGGAACGGCTGCTGTATCTGCTGACCGGCGAAGACGATGCACAGATTCGGGAATGGTTCACCGCTCTGTCTGAAACCGGTACTTATGAAGTGACCGATGCCGTTAAGACTGCTCTCCAGAAGGACTTCTTCGGCGGATTCTGCGATGATGCTGCTACCAAGGCAACCATTCATCAGGTTTATGAAACCTATGGTTATACCTGCGATACCCATACTGCTGTTGCAGTTAAGGTTTATCAGGATTACCGCAAGGCAACTGGCGACACCACAAAGACCTTGATTGCATCCACTGCAAGCCCGTATAAGTTCAGCCCGAGCGTGCTCGAAGCCATCGCAAAAGAACCGGTTTCCGGCGATGAATATGCAATGGTTGACCAGCTGCACGAACTGTCGAACCTGCCGATTCCGGCAGCACTGGCAGACCTCAAGAACAAGGAACGCCGCTTTACCAGCTGCATCGACAAGAACGACCTGCAGAGCTTCGTTTTGCAGCAGCTGCACTTAGGATAAGCCATGCAGTTATACGGAATCGGTGACCTGCATCTGTCGCTGGGCGTGCCGGAAAAGCCGATGGACATCTTTCACGGCTGGGAAAACTATATGCAGCTGCTGGAACAACACTGGCGGGCAATGGTTCAGCCGGAAGATACGGTAGTGCTGGCAGGCGACCTCTCTTGGGGCATGACGCTGCCGCAGGCAAAAGCCGATTTCGCTTTTCTCGAAACCTTGCCGGGACAGAAAATCATCTTAAAGGGCAACCATGATTACTGGTGGAACTCCATGAAGAAAATGCAGCAGTTTTTTGCGGATAACGGCTTTGATAGCCTGCACATTCTGCACAACAATCACTATGCATTTCAGCAATATGGAATCTGCGGAACAAGAGGCTGGGTCAGCATCAACGGCGAAACCGCTGACGCAAAAGTACTGGCTCGGGAAGTGCAGCGGCTGGAAGTTTCCATTCAGTCTGCATTGAAAGAACAGCTCACGCCCATTGTGTTCCTGCACTATCCGCCGATTTATGGAAATTCTTATAACTATGAGATTTTAGAGGTGCTGCACCGCTACGCCATTACAGAGTGCTATTATGGGCATATCCACGGAAAAGCCCATCAATACGCCTTTGAAGGGGTGTATGAGGAAACCAAAATGCACTTAATCTCTGGTGATTATATACAATTTAAGCCTGTAAAAATCGTTTGATTTGTGCAAAAAAGAGAAGTGGAAAATTTCTATAGCCAAAAAAAACGGAATATGGTATAATAAACAAGCGTGCATAAAACGAAAACATTCGCACATGGCTCGTTTTCAGTGTGCGTGGTGAAATAGAAATATGGAGGACGAACAATCATGATTTTAAAATCATCTGAAAAAACAGATGTCAACATGACCGAACTGGTCGCTACTGTTGATGCAGAAACTTTTGAAAAGGCTATTGAAGCCGTTTATCAGCAGCAGAAGAAGAACATTTCTCTGCCGGGTTTCCGGAAGGGCAAAGTTCCGAGAAGACTGTGTGAAAGAACGTATGGCGAAGGCGTGTTCTTTGAAGATGCTCTGAACCTGATTCTGAATATGGAAATGCCGGGTGTCATTGCAGAAGCTGCTCTGAATCTGGTCGATGCTCCGAAGGTAGAAGTGACTTCTGTTAGCAAGGAAGACGGTGCAACTGTAAAGATTATTTGCGTGACCAAGCCGGAAATCCACATCGCTGACTACAAGGGCATGACTGCTCCGAAGGAAGACAAGGAAATCACAGATGAAGATGTTGCAAAGCAGGCTGAAAATGTTTGCAAGAGAAATGCAAAGATGGTTTCTGTGGACGACCGTGCAGCAGAAATGGGCGACGAAGTAACCCTCGATTTTGAAGGCTTCTTTGGCGATACGCCGTTTGAAGGCGGCAAGGGCGAAGACTTCCAGCTGAAGCTGGGCAGCGGTCAGTTCATTCCGGGCTTTGAAGAACAGGTTGCAGGTCACAAGATTGACGAAGATTTCGACGTAACCGTTACATTCCCAGAAGATTACCAGATGACCGATTATGCGGGCAAGGAAGCAGTCTTCAAGTGCAAGATTCACTCCATCAGCAAGGAAGAAATTCCGGAACTGACAGACGATTTCGTCAAGGAAATTTCTGATTTCGATACCGTTGACGAATGGAAGGCTGACGCTAAGAAGAAGCTGGAAGAAAATGCAGAACAGACCGCAAAGGTTGGCTTTGAAAATGCACTCGTTGCAAAGCTGATTGACAAGGTTCAGGATCCGATTCCGCACTGCATGTTTGAACAGCGTGCAGATAGCATGATGGATGCATTTGCAAACCAGCTGAAGGGTCAGAACGTAGACCTCGACCTGTACTTGCAGTACACTGGCATGACCAAGGATCAGCTGAAGGAAACATATCTGGAACGGGCTGAAAACGAAGTAAAGCTTCGTCTGGCTCTGGAAAAGATTGCAGAACTGGAAGGTCTGGAAGTTGCTGACGAAGAACTGGATGCAGAACTGACCAAGCTGGCTGAACAGTACAACATGACACTGGATGATGTTAAGGCTCGGATTCCGGTTGCAGAATACAAGCTGGATATGCTGGTAACCAAGGCTCTGGATCTGGTCAAGGATTCTGCTGTTGTAGACAACAGCGAACCGGCTGAAGCAGAAGCTGAAAAGGCTGAAGAAGCTCCGGCAGAAGACAAGGATGCTGAATAATTTGTGCGTTTTTTGAACGCCAACAGATAGACACAACGGGCGAACCATTTTTAGTTCGCCCACTGTGCTATCCGGGAAAAAACAGGTTTTTTGTCGTTTTTTAGACATGTAACAAAACCCAACAAGCAAGAAAGAGAGGAATCAGAGATGAGTAATTTAGTCCCTTACGTTGTAGAACAGACCAGCCGTGGAGAACGGTCTTATGATATTTTTTCCCGTCTGCTGAACGACCGTATTATTATGCTGTGCGACCAGGTCAACGATGCCACCGCCAGCTTAGTTGTTGCACAGCTGTTGTATCTGGAAAGTCAGGATTCCGAAAAGGATATTTCTCTGTATATCAACAGCCCGGGCGGTTCGATTACCGCTGGTATGGCAATCTATGACACCATGCAGTATATCAAGTGTGACGTTTCCACCATCTGCATCGGCATGGCAGCTTCTATGGGAGCATTCCTGCTTTCTTCCGGTGCAAAGGGCAAGCGGATTTCCCTGCCGAACAGCGAAATCATGATTCACCAGCCGCTGATTTCCGGCGGCCTGTCTGGACAGTGCACCGACATCAAGATTCAGTCTGACCACTTGGTACGGATTCGGCAGAGAATGAATGAAATCTTAGCTGCCAACACCGGCAAGCCGATTGAAACGATTGAACGGGATACCGAACGGGATAACTATATGTATGCACAGGAAGCACTGGAATATGGTTTGATTGATAAAGTGATGACAAACCGGTAAGGAGTATACCTATATGTCAGAAAGAAAAGAAACCTGCTGCAACTTCTGCGGAAAGCCGGAAAGTCTGGTAGACAGCATGCTGTCCGCTGGCGATGTGCATATTTGTAACGAGTGCGTTTGCTATTGTTACGAAATGCTCTATGGTCCAACGCCGCAGAGCCGTGCAAAGAGCGGGAAAAAGTCCAAATCTTCTGCAAAACAGATTCAGCTGAAAAAGCCGGCAGATATGAAGAAGATTCTGGATGAATATGTCATTGGACAGGATGCCGCCAAAATTTCGCTCAGCGTAGCCGTGTATAATCATTACAAGCGGATTCTGAGTCAGGATGACGGCGAAGATGTTGAACTGCAAAAGAGCAATGTGTTGCTGCTGGGGCCGACAGGTGTCGGAAAGACCTTCTTAGCACAGACCCTCGCACGGATTTTGGACGTGCCGTTTGCAATTGCAGATGCGACCACCATTACCGAAGCCGGATACGTTGGCGAAGACGTGGAAAACGTCCTGCTGCGGCTGATTCAGGCGGCAGATTTTGACGTGGAAGCTGCGGAACGGGGTATTATTTACATTGATGAAATCGACAAGATTTCCAGAAAGTCGGAGAACACCTCCCTGACCAGAGATGTCAGTGGTGAAGGCGTTCAGCAGGCATTGCTGAAAATCATCGAAGGAACGGTTTCCAACGTACCGCCGCAGGGCGGACGGAAACATCCGAATCAGGAATTTATCCGCATCAATACCAAGAATATTCTGTTCATCTGCGGTGGTGCATTTGACGGGCTGGAAAAGCTGATTCAGAAGCGAATGACCCCGTCTTCTGTTGGATTCGGTGCACCGATTTCTAACAAGAAAGCAGAGATGACGAATATCTTCCGGCAGGCAATTCCACAGGATTTGGTCAAATTCGGATTAGTACCGGAATTGGTCGGCAGACTGCCGGTTATCACCACACTGGACGATTTGGACGAACCAGCATTGGTACGGATTCTGACCGAGCCGAAAAATGCACTGGTGAAGCAGTATCAGAAGCTGTTCGGATACGACCACATGGAATTGGAAATCACACCGGAAGCCCTGACAGAAATTGCTGCAAAGGCAATTCAGCGGAAAACGGGTGCAAGAGGTCTGCGTTCTATCATGGAAAGCATTTTGGTACAGACCATGTATGACGTGCCATCTTTGGAGCAGGCGAAAAAAGTCGTTGTGACCAAGGAATGTGTGACAGAGGGCAAGCAGCCGGAAATTTTAGATGCAGAGGGCAAGCCGATTGCTGTGCAGGCAGAATCTGCAAAGTAAAACCCAAACAAATTAAAACAGAAACGGGCAGTTCCTGCAAGCATTCGCAGGAGTTGCCCGCTTTTGATTGTTGTATGGTGGTTTAGCAGATTGCGAGGTAGTCGGCATTGCTGTATCCCGTCAGCCCCTGGTAAGAAGTGACATACCAGTTTCCTGTCTTGCCGTAGAGCGGAATTTTTGTGCCGTTTGGAATGCTGGCAAGGATTCGCCCATTTGTGGATGGGAATGCCCGTAGATTTAAGCCGCTGCCGTCCGTCTGAACCGTTCCGGACAGCACAGGCCCAGCAGAGATAAAGGGAATGCCGAAGTACTCACACAGCCCCTGCACGAGCGTGATTGCAATGCGGTTCAGGTTGTTGCGAATCCAGTTTGCATCCTGTTCGTTGTCGTGATAGCCCAGTTCACAGAGGACTGCCACGGCTTTGGTCTTTATGACTTCTCCGAGCGTTGTGGTTGGACGGGCACGGCATTGGTCGGGAATCGGATAGACGGTTTTCAGGCGGTCGGCAAGAATGTTTGCAAGAATCTGGCTGAAGCGACTGCCGGGGGCATAGTAAATATCAATCCCACGCAGCTTTCCGGATAGGCTTTCCGGTGCAGCATTGCTGTGTAAGGCAAGATGCACGTCATAGCTGCCAGCGTTGGAATCTGCAATCGCTCCGGCTGCATTGCGGTTTGGGTCGTTTCGGGTGTAGGAAATGCCGCTGGAACGCAAATAAGGTTCCATGCGGTCAGCGATTTGGTTCATATAAAATTCTTCACTGCCGCCGTTGACATAGGGATTCCACTCTTGCGTGGATGGGCTGAGAAAAACATTTGGCATAATTACGTTCCTCCTGTATGATTTTTGGAAATCGGTTCTATTTATTCTATGCAGCAGACAAGAAAAACGAAACGCAGAATTTATAGGCACTTTTCTTTTTTCTATTAGAATCGCTGTATTTTTTGCTTTTTTCGATGTAATTCGGTAAAATTCGCTTAGAATCAAAAAAATACTTAAAAAAGAAAAAAGTAAAAAAATATGATTGACAAGTGGGGAAAGTTGTGCTATAATTAATCATGTTGCAGCGGTAATGCAGCAAACGAAATACAAAAATGCGGATATGGCGGAATCGGCAGACGCGCTAGCTTCAGGTGCTAGTCCTCGCAAGGGGGTGGAGGTTCAAGTCCTCTTATCCGCACCAAAAAGAACTCTCGAGTGTTCGGGAGTTCTTTTTTTGTCTTTTTACGGGAAAACGGGAAAGGAGTTGCAAATGCAGGCACTGCCAGAAACAAAACGTCTGTTCCTGCGAGAATGGACGATGCAAGACTTGGATGCATGGGCTGCGATTTTATCGGATGCGGAAGTGATGCGGTACTATCCGAAACCATTTGACCGCCAGAAAGTACAGGATTGGATTGCGTGGAATCTGGAAAATTACCGAACGGATGGATTCGGCTTGTGGGCGGTGCACCTGCGGGCAACAGGGGAATTGCTGGGCGACTGCGGAATCACCATGCAGCAGATTCACGGGCAGCGGCTACCGGAGATTGGGTTTCATATGAAGAAATCCGTCTGGGGGCAGGGATACGCCACAGAGGCAGCAAAAGCCTGCTTGGCGTGGGGGATGCAGCAGACGGATTTTCCAGCGTTCTATTGCTACCAGAAGAGCACGAATTTGTCCTCACGGCGAGTTGCAGAGAAACTGGGAATGACCTTGCAGAAAACTTATGCAGACCCTGTGAATACGGTTACTAGCGTGTATGCTATCACAAGAACAGAATTTTTCGCAAATACACAAAATGCCATACGATAATTAACATAACAGTGAGAGCCTGTTTCGCATGGGAATGCAGCAAACGGATTTCCAGCGTTCCATTGCTACCAGAAGAGCACGAATTTGCCCTCACGGCGAGTTGCGGAGAAACTGGGAATGACGTTGCAGGAAACAGATACAGACCCTGTGATGCGTTTACCAGCATGTATGCAATCATAAGAACGGTATTTTTTGCAGAAACACAAAACGCCCTGCTGTAATCACACAGCAGGGCGTTGTTTGATAGATTCTATAATTGCTTATAGGAAAATATATTTCAATAAGAATAGCATTGCCAGCACATACAGCAGCGGTTTTACTTCCTTGCCCTTACCGCAAACGAGATGCAGCAGAACAAAGGAAATGATGCCGATGGAAATGCCCTCGGAAATGCTATAGAATAATGGCATTGCCAGCACGCACAGATAAGCCGGAATCGCATGCAGATAATTGGTCTGCTTGAACGAAATCTCTGTGATGGAACTGAACATCAGGAAACCAACAATTACCAGAGCCGGAGCGGTTGCGAAAGATGGAATTGCAATGAAGATTGGAGCGAAGAACATCGAAATCAAGAACAGAATTGCTGTTATGACAGCACTAAACCCTGTTCTTCCGCCAGCAGCCACACCAGCAGAGGATTCTACAAAGGTAGTGGTGGTGGAAGTTCCCAGAACGGCACCAGCTGTGGTTGCGATGGAATCCGCCAGCAGAGCCGGCTTGATTTTCGGCAGCTTGCCATCCTTGTCCAGCATGTTCGCCTTGTTGCAAACGCCAATCAAAGTGCCCAGTGTGTCGAAGATGTCCACGAATAAGAACGAGAAGATAACAACAATAAAGTTTACAATGCTGATACCGTCAAAATCTGCATGGAAACACTGTCCGAATGTGTCGCCAAGAGCAGAGAAATCGGTCATGGAAAGCGTTGGAATCAGGCTGTTGTAGCCAGCTTCTGCGTCAACGGTATACAGTCCGGTCAGCTGGCAGAGAATCCCCAGCAGCCACGTTCCCAAGATACCAATCAGAATCGAACCCTTGATACCCTTGATATACAGAACGGCAGTCAGGAAGATTCCAATGATTGCCAGCAATGCACAGATGCCAGAGGTGTGGAAGTCATCCGTAAAGGAAACGAGCGAAACCAGCGTGGAATCATTGTTGACGACAACACCAGCATTTTGCAGCCCGATAAAGGCAATATAAACGCCAATACCCACAGAAACCGCCTGCTTTAACGACATCGGAATGACATTGAACAGGGCTTCTCGGACGTTTGTCAGCGAGAGCACTAAAAAGACAAGCCCCTCAATAAAGACTGCCAGAAGAGCAACCTGCCATGGGTAGCCCATGTTGCCAACAACCGTGTAGGCGAAGAATGCATTCAATCCCATGCCGGCAGAGAGGGCGAACGGCAGATTTGCCATCAGACCCATACACATTGTTCCGAGGAACGATGCCAGACAGGTTGCCAGCAGAACAGCGGTTGGATTCATGCCCGCTGCACTTAAAATGTTCGGGTTGACTGCAAGAATATATGCCATTGTCATAAAGGTGGTAACACCAGCAATGCATTCGGTTTTGATGTTGGTGTTGTTTTCTTTGAGGTGAAAGAATTTTTCCATCATTCTGCTTGCCCCTCCTCGTCATATTCGGCGATATAGGGAAGGTTGCGATAGAGTTCTCCGCAGTCCAGCCCGTAGCCGATAACAAACAAATCCGGAATAGTAAATAAAGAGAGGTCGGCTTTGAGGTCGACTAAACGGCGGTCTGGCTTGTCCAGCAGCGTGATGATTTTCAGGGAGAGTGGATTTCTTGCCAGCAACATTTTCTTGACATCATTCAAGGTGCGTCCGGTGTCAATGATATCCTCGGCAATAATCACGTGATAATTGCTGATGTCCTGCTGTAAGTCCATGGTGATTTTTACAACGCCTGTGGAAACCGTGCCGCTGTAGTAGCTTTTGGCACACATAAAAGCAGTTTCACAGGGAATGGTGATGGCACGGCAGAGGTCTGCCATAAAGACAAATGCACCATTCAGGATGCTGACTAGCAGCAGAGGTTTTCCGTCGTATTCCTTGCTGATTTGTGCACCGACTTCTTTGATTTTTGCTTGTAAGTCGGCTTCGGGGATGAGAATTTGTTTGATGTTTTTGCGAAATGTTTCGCTGTTCATAGGTAGTTCCTCCTTCTTGGTTTCTCGATAAAAGTAGTTGAGATGAGAAAACACTTTCTACATTGTACGAAATATTTTATGGAAAGTCAATAGCAAGAATGTAAATAGCGGAGAAAAGCGAATTTTTGGAGGAGACTGCAAGATACGAGTCGCAGGCAGATAAAAGTTTTTTATTTTCAGCAGCGTTTTCCGCCAACTCTTTACAAAATCCAGAATCTGTGCTAAAATGAAAACAATTGAAAAAAATCGGAGGCAAAAAACATGAAGATTTTAATTGTAGGGATGGGGCTCATCGGCGGTTCTGTCTGCAAAGCCTTGAAAAACAAAACGCAATATGAAGTATACGGCTGCGACGTCGATGAATCCGTTTTACAGCAAGCATTACAAGACCATGCCATTGACGGTACCGGAAAAATGGAAGATGGGATTTATGATGTTTGCATTGTCTGCCTGCATCACCGGATTGCTCAGCCTTGCATCAAGCAGGCTCTGCCGTTCCTGAAAAAAGGCTCGATTCTCATGGATATGTGTGGCTTAAAGGGACAAATGGTATTGGAATTTACAAACGCTTGCCGGATGGCAGGGCTGTATTATGTCGGAACACACCCCATGGCAGGCAGAGAAAAAAGCGGTTACTACGCCAGCATTCCAAACCTGTTCGATGGAGCAAACTTCATCATTACGCCAACCTATGGCACAAGCAATGAAGCAGTGGAACGGGTTTCCGCTCTGGCAAAGGAAATTGGATTCGGGAAACTGGTTCTGACCACGCCGCATCGGCATGATGATATGATTGCCTACACCTCACAGCTTGCCCATATCGTATCGAGTGCCTATGTCAAAGATGACTGTATGGATGATGCAGTGTCATTTTCCGGCGGTAGCTTTCAGGATATGACCCGTGTTGCAACCATGGACGAAAAAATGTGGGCATCCTTGTTTATGGATAACCGTTTGTTGTTGCTGCATCACTTGGAACTGCTGATTGCTCATCTGTCTGAATACCGGACAGCATTGGAATTGCAGGATGAATCTGCGTTGCAGCTGTTGATTGCAGACGGCAGAAGAGTACAGGAAGAGAATGTACGGAAGCGGAAACGGGCACTCGAAGAACGTGCACAGCTGTTAAACGAAGCAGCAAAAGAAGAAACCAAAAAGGAGCAGAACGCATGAACTGGACACAAGTAGATATTTATACCACCACGGACGGCATTGATTTGCTGTGCAGTGATTTGATGGATTTGGGCATTCGGGGCTTTTCCATTCAGGATGCCGAAGATTTCAACGAATTTTTGCAGAATAAAGATGGCAAGTGGGATTACATTGACGAAGATTTAATGGGATTGTCGCACTGCGAAAGCTGCGTGACCATCTATCTGCCGGAAGATGCACAGGGTGCAGAAACGCTGCAAATGGTACAGGAACTGTTAAAGCGGAAAAAGGCAGCCGATACCGAAGGCAAATTTGGCAGACTGGAAGCCGTTCTGACGGGCGTCAAGGAAGAAGACTGGGCGAACAACTGGAAACAGTATTTCAAGCCGTTTCCGGTCGGCGAAAAGTTGTATATCCGTCCAAGCTGGGAGCATGACGAACCAGAAGCAGGCAGAACCGTGCTGGAAATCGACCCGGAAAGCAGCTTTGGAACGGGACAGCATCATACTACCCGTCTGTGTCTGGAACTGATGGAATCGGAAGCAGCTGGCAGCAAGATGCTGGATATGGGTTGCGGCAGTGGCATTCTGTTCATCGGCGGAATGCTGCTCGGTGCAAAGGAAGTATTTGCTGTGGACATCGAAGAAAACGCTGTCCGGATTGCAAAGAAAAATGCAGCGGAAAACCACCTGCCGGAAGAAAAGTACACAGTACGTTGCGGAAACGTACTCTCAGATGAAGCGTTGCGGGCAGAAATCGGCAGCGGTTATGACTTGATTACTGCTAACATTGTTGCAGATGTCTTGAAAGCGATGGCACCGCTGTTCCCGCAGTTCCTGAAAAAGACAGGTACACTGATTATTTCCGGCATTATCGTAGAACGAAAAGACGAAGTCATTGCAGCAATGGAAGCACAGGGCTTTGTGGTAACCGACTGTCGGGAAAAAGAAGGCTGGGCAGCTGTCAAGCTGAAACAGGCAGAATAAACCGTTCGTCGGAACTGGAAGAACAAAAAAGGAGCGTCCGATTTGGCAAAGAAAAGAACAACTACCCCAAAAATCAAACCAATTCCCAACGCCTATATCGAAAAGGCTGGAATTGTAGAAGAAGAACGGATTACCGATACCCTCGAAAAAAACTATATGCCCTATGCAATGAGCGTCATCATCAGCCGTGCTCTGCCGGAGATTGACGGGTTTAAGCCCTCTCACCGGAAGCTGTTGTATACGATGTATAAAATGGGCTTGCTGAACGGCGGACGTACCAAATCCGCAAACGTAGTCGGGCAGACCATGCGGCTGAATCCGCACGGCGATAGTGCGATTTATGACACCATGGTGCGGCTGGCACGGGGCAATGAATCGCTGTTGTATCCCTATGTGGATTCCAAGGGAAACTTCGGCAAGGCGTATTCCAGAGATATGGCATACGCTGCCAGCCGATACACGGAAGTCAAGTTAGAGCCGATTTGCAACGAGCTATTTCGGGATATTGACAAGGATACCGTGGATTTTGTCCCGAACTATGACAATACCATGATGGAACCAACCTTGTTCCCGACGACATTCCCATCGGTTCTGGTGAATGCCAACGTGGGCATTGCGGTTTCCATGGCAAGCAATGTCTGTCCGTTTAATCTGACAGAAGTCTGTGATACGACCATTGCCCTGCTGAAAAATCCAGAGGCAGATGTCACCGAAACGCTGCTTGGCCCAGACTTTCCGGGCGGCGGATTCCTGCTGAAAGATGCAGACGAGTTCCGGAAAATCTGCGAAACCGGACGGGGCAGCGTCAAGGTACGGGCAAAGTGGAACTATGATAAAGCCGGCGGCTGTATTGAAGTCACAGAAATTCCGTACAGCACCACGATTGAAGCGATTATGGATAAAATCGTAGACGGCATTAAACAGGGAAAATTGCGGGAAATCTCCTATGTGCGGGATGAAACCGACCTTTCCGGTCTGAAGATTGCCATCGACTTGAAGCGAGGAGCAGACCCGGAAAAAGTCATGCAGAAACTGTTCCGCATGACACCACTACAAGATAGCTATTCCTGCAATTTTAACATTCTGATTCATGGGCAGCCTCGTGTTATGGGCGTGAAAGAAATCCTGACCGAATGGATTACGTTCCGAGAAGAATGCGTTCGGCGGCGAATCGTCTATGACCTGCAGCGGAAACGGGAAAAGCTGCATCTTTTGGAGGGCTTAGAACGGATTCTGCTGGATATTGACGAGGCAATCCGCATTGTTCGGGAAACAAAAGAAGAATCCGAAGTTGTTCCGAACCTCATGCAGGGCTTTTCGATGGATGAAATTCAGGCGGAATATGTGGCAGAAATCAAGCTGCGGCATTTGAATCGGGAGTATATCCTCCGCCGGACACAGGAAATGGAGCAGCTGCGGACGGATATTGACAGCTTACAGCAGACCCTCGAAAGCCCGAAGAAGATTCGGGCAGTGATTGCCAAGGAACTGAAAGAAACTGCAAAGAAATACGGACAGCCGAGAAAAACCCAGTTCTGCGAGGTGGATTTGCAGGCAGAATCTGACCCGACTATGGACATTCCAGATTATCCGGTACATTTGTTCCTGTCTGAGAGCGGATATTTCAAGAAGATTTCTCCGGCATCGCTGCGAATGAATGCAGAACAGAAGCTGAAAGAGGATGACCGCATCATCGCTCACTGGGAAACTACCAACCGGATAGAACTGCTGTTTTTCACGAATCAGCAGCAGGTTTATAAGACGAAAGCGAGTGCGTTCGAGGACAGCAAAGCCAGCCTGTTGGGCGACTATATTCCGGCGAAGCTGGGCTTTGATGAAGGGGAGTTTGTCGTTTCTGTGATTCTCACGAATGACTACAGCGGCATGCTGCTGTTCGTCTATGAGAACGGGAAAGTGGCGAAAGTACCGCTGCAATCCTATGCAACCAAGACTAACCGGAAAAAGCTGGCGAATGCATACAGTGATAAGTCACCGCTTGTGACAGCGTTGCCGCTGCTGGAGGAACAGAATGTGTTGTTGCGTTCGAGCGGCAATCGGGCATTGCTGTTCCAGACGGAAGAGCTGCTGCCGAAAACCGCCCGTAATACGCAGGGCGTTCAGGTGATGACGCTCAAGGGCAAGCAAGTGGTTCTCTCTGCGGAATTGCTGACTGCGGAGCAGGCAGAAGAACGAAAGCGGTATCAGGCGAAAACCTTGCCAGCACTCGGAGCACTGGCAAAGGATTTGCCGGATGTCGGGCAGATGACGTTGGCGTAAAAATTCTGCATATTCACTAAAAAAGCAGGGAAAAGCTGTGCATTTTGTGGAAAACGGAATGTAAAACTTGCTTTTACAGCAAAAATATGTTATCATGGTGGTAAGTTTTATGGGAACGCCTGTTCAAGAAAACAGGCATGGATATTTAGATGGGAGGAACACAAGATGCATACATGGGTAAGAAAAGGAATCGCACTGGCAGTCAGTGGCGTTCTGACTGTTGGTATGGCAGCTTCTCTGCCGTTTGGCAGCTTAGCAGATGCAGCCGATGAGGACATCATTTTTCAGGCAGAATGCGAAGATTTGGACGGTGCAACCACTTGGACGGATATTTATGGGCAGCAATTTCCGGGGTATTCCGGCAGCGGTTTCTGCTACCTGACTGGTGAAACATTGACCTTTGAGGTGGAAGCACCAGAAGATGGAATGTATGAATTCACCACTCGTTCTGCACAGATTTTGGACAAAAACGGACGGGAACAGACCATCTCCATCAATGGTTCGGAATTTATGATGAAGATGCCGTATGCTGATAGCTGGACAGATTTCAGCTTTGGCATTCACCGCCTGAAAAAAGGGACGAATAAGATTCAGATTCTACCGAGATATGGTTATGGTGCTTATGATACGATTACCGTAAAGAAAGCAGACCTGCCGGAACTGAGCGTTTCCCCGACGCTGAGCGATTCGAAGGCAACTTCCGAAACACAGGGCTTGATGAATTATCTCTGTGATGTTTACGGAAAGCATATGCTCTCCGGTCAGCAGGAAATCTATGGCGGCGGTCACACCGAAAGCAGCCCGAACGGCTACAGCGGTGCAGATTTGCAGGGCTATGAAACCGAATTTGAATACATCAAGAAGAATTTCGGCGACTATCCGGCAATCCGTGGCTTTGACTATATGAACTATAACCCACTCTATGGCTGGGATGACCAGACAACCGAACGAATCATTGAATGGGGTACAGAACGGAATGGCATTCCGACGGTTTGCTGGCACATCAATGTTCCGAAGAATTTCGCAAATTACGAACTGGGCGATGCAGTCGACTGGAAGGAATGCACTTATAAGCCGGCTGAAACCGATTTCGATACCTCCAAGGCAATTGTAGAGGGTACAAAGGAATATGAATATGTCATGCTGACCATCAAGACCTTGGCAGAAGAACTGAAAAAGGTACAGGATGCAGGCGTACCGATTATTTTCCGTCCGTATCACGAAGCAGAGGGCAACACCAATACCGATGGTTCTGCTTCTTGGTTCTGGTGGGGCAAGAGCGGTGCAGAAGTTTACAAGAAGCTCTGGAAGCAGCTGTATACGACCCTGACGGAAGAATACGGTATTCACAATTTGATTTGGGAATACAACAGCTATGACTACTCGACTTCTCCGCAGTGGTATCCGGGCGATGACTGCGTGGATATTGTCGGCTATGACAAGTACAACTGCGTTTATAACCGCCACGATGGAAAGACCAGTGGCCCGAATGAAGATGCCATCTCCAGCACGTTCTATACACTCGTAAACCTGACCAACGGCAAAAAGCTGGTTTCCATGCCGGAAAACGACACCGTTCCGAGTCTGGAAAATATTGAGATTGAAAAGGCAAACTGGCTGTATTTCTGCATCTGGTATGACAACGGTTCGGATAACTTCCTGTCTGGTACAGACAAGAACAATCCGGAAACGCTGAAAGAAATGTATCAGAGTGATTATTGCATCACCTTGAGCGAATTGCCGGATTGGAAGAACTATAAGAACGGCGGAGATACCCCGACCACCACAACTGCAACAACCGATTCTGGCTCTGAAACCACAACCACTGTTACCACAACCACCGGAACAACAGAAGTTGTGATTGGTGATGTCAATGGTGATGGTGTGATCAATGTTGTGGATGCAATGCTGTTAAAGCGGTATCTTTTGGCTGAAAATGCAGAGGATGCAACTTACAACACCGTTTGGGACTGGAATCAGGATGAAACCTGCGATGTTCTCGATGTAGTAGGATTGACGAAGTTCCTGCTGCGGAAAGACTGATTCTTTTTAAAACAATTGTAACAAAGAAACAACCGCCCTGTGATGCGAATTGGCACACAGGGCGGTTTTTGTGAGAATCCATCTGAAATTTTCTGAACATTCTCCACAAGGGCTTGTAAAACAGATGCAATCCGTGTATAATGAATTTTGTCGAATAGCTGCGAGCGAGAGCAGCCATTTTTATTTGATTTTGGGCGGGTTCTTTTTTCCGCCATTTTGGAGGTTGACATTTTTTATGAAGCATACCATTGGTTTGATGCTCAGCGGACTGGCAGCAACGATTTTATTTTGTGCCTGCACAGCCTCGCCGGAATCTGTTGCCGTGAAAATTAGTCAGGACGAATCCGAAGAACTTTCCATTTTAGCGGAAACAACTGTGACCATGACCCAGCAGACCATCCAAACAACCACTACTACAGAACGCAAGCCGGATTTGGTCGAAGAAGTACCAGCAGAACACGTTTTAGATGTCGATGTCATTTACCAGCGTCCGGAGTTGCCGACTGGCTGCGAAGTCACTTCGCTGACAGCTCTGCTGCAATATCTGGGATTCGATGTGGACAAGACCACCATGGCGGAAGATTTTCTGCCGTGCAGTTATGACACTGCCAAGAACACATTGGATGATGCCTACATTGGCTTGCCGCAGGCGAGCGATGGATTCGGCTGTTATGCTCCGGTTCTGGTCAAGACGGCGGATGCTTATTTAAAGACACAGGATAGCGAGAAGCAAGGTCTGGACTTGACGGGCAGCAGCGAAGAAACCATTTGCCGTTACATTGCAAGCGGTTATCCCGTTGTGATGTGGATTACAATTGGTCTATATGATGTATATGAGGAAGAGGGCTGGACGACGGAGGACGGCAGAACCGTCATGTGGTGCGATTTGGAGCACTGCGTTTTGTTGCATGGATATGATAAGGAAAATGATTTGGTTTATGTGTGCGACCCGTTGAACGGCGATGTGACCTATTCCATGGAACGATATTTTCAGATTTACGAAGATATGCACAAGCGAGCAATGACAATTTATTGAGATGATGGAAATTTAGGAATGCGATGCCCTTTTTCTGCGGAGAGATGGAACGAGCAACAGCAGCACACCGCAGATGGCAAGGGCAAGGCTGATCCATTCAGACGTTGCCAAGCCAAAATAAATGCCCCGTTCGGAATCATAGCGAAATCGTTCTGTGAAAAGACGAATGCATGCATAGCCGATGCAATAGAACGGGATGACATCGGTCTTTCGGGTTCGTTTCCGGAAGCAAAGCTGTAACAATCCAGCAAGGAGAAAATCCATTCCGCTTTCCAGTAGCTGCACCGGAAAAAGCGGAATGTCCGTCGGGGCTGTCCCGATGGCGTTTTTCAGGCAGATGCCAATCGGTGGGTCATAGGGGATACCGTAGCAGCAGCCTGCAAAGAAACAGCCGATTCGCCCGAATGCATGGGCAAGCGGAACGGCAGGCGTGATGCTGCTGAGATAGACCCCATAGGGCAGCTGAAAATGATGCAGATAGAGCAGCAAGGCAGCCAGACCACCCAGCAATCCGCCATAGAATACAAATCCGCCCTCTAACAGGGAGGAAATCGTGTTCCAGTTAAAACCGGAAGTCTGGAACATCTCCACGATGTCGGAGAACGAAACCAGAAGATAGAGCAGTTTTGCTCCCAGAAATCCGCCAATGAGTGCCCAGACACAAGCCTCCAGCATGGCGAACCGGTCTTGCTGAAAGCGCTTTCCGTTGCGAATGGCGAGCCAGATGGCAAGTGCTCCGCCAATTACGCAGCAAATCCCATATGTACCAAGAGAAAGCCCGAAGAGAGAAATAATCGGATACATGTCAACTCCTTTTTGGTCGAAAAAAACGCAGTTCCCGAAAATTCTGCAAGGCATGCAGATGGTGGACTGCGTTTTTTGAATGTTTAGAAAGAATGCTTAAAGGGTAGAGTCATCATAGTAGGAATAATCGGGATACGAACTGGAAAATTCGTCGATAAATTCCTGTAGACCACCATCTGAGAGAAATACAACCATGTAAATCAGGTATACTGCATTTAACAGGATGCCGATAATGCCCAGAATGATGCCAGCGGTTGCAATGCCGTTGGCATTTTTCTTATTCTGGAGGATGCCCAGAATCAAGCCAATGATGGCAGGAATTGCACCGACACCATAGCAGCAGCAAATGGCAATGGAACAGATGCCCAGAATCAAAGAGGCGATCCCCATACTATTGTTGTTGTTGGTCAATGGTGTATTCGGGGTCGAGTAGGGATCATTGTAGGTGTAAGGGGATGGATTTGTGTTTGTCTGCTGATAAGATTGTCCCGAAAAATTTGGTTGCTGCTGATTAGCAGTGTTTCCGTTCGGGATGTTGTTGTTGCGGATGCCATAAGCAGAAAAATCCGGTGCAGCGTTGGTTTCCGCCGTTGTATTCTGTGTGGCGGAAGTGTCCGGCTGCGGAACTTCTCTCGGAATATCGTTCGCAACGGGAGTATCTGCTTGAGCGTTGTTCTGATAAGCAGCGACATGGTCATAATTATCCGAAACCGCAGTATCTGCCGGTTGAGCGGTAGCGTTGGAATCGCTCTGTTCCGGATGGAGATTTGGTTCTGTTGGGGTGTCTGGTGTTGGGATCGTCGGTTCTTGATTGATAGAATCCGGCTTTGGAATGGCATTTGGTCGAATTTCGCCGCAGTTCGGGCAAGTAAGGTCAGTATCCGATAACGGATGACCGCAGTTTCCACAAAAAGGCATGGGAAAAACTCCTTTCAAAAATAAACAGTTCTGATATGATTGTAGCATATCTTTCCGGAAATGTCAAATAATGTGCATGGTTTTCACTGGGAGAGTGCATTCAGCATGGTGCGTGCGATGTTGTTGGTATTGACGGTGTCCACGTCTTGATTCCAGTCTTCGATTTCGATACAAAAGGCAATCGGGAGGTTGCTGTCATCGCAGAAACCGACTAACAGAGAATTGTCTGTACCATCGCCCTGTTCAGCTGTTCCAGTCTTTAAGCCGACTGGATAATTGATGACGCTATAACGAGCCAAATCGCCGTTTTCCCGCATGATTGCTCGTACCTGCTGGGCAGTTTCCGCAGAGAAAATTTCATCCGAATAGGTAGTCTTTGCTTTGTCCTTGACCGTTCCGAATAAATCTTGTCGATAGGAAATCAAGTATGGCTGGGTGACTTGTCCCGTGCCGTTGGCAATGGCACTTTCCCACATCATCAGTTGAAGTGGGCTGATGACCGTTTCGCCTTGCCCGATGCAGCCCCATTGGGTGATGCTGTCGTTGGTATCCTCTAAGGTTGTGGAGGCGGTGAAAACAGAAATGCCATCTAAATCCATTTGTGTACTACCTTCGCCATTGACTTGGTAGCCCATTTTACGGAATGCAGTCTGTAAACCGTCAAGGGGTAAATCCTCTACCAGCTGAGCAAACCAGGGGTTGCAGCTGTGCTGAAACGCTTGCGAGATATTCTGCCAGCCGTGCACACTACCGTGATAACAGCGAATCGGAGAGCCATAATTGTTGTAATAAGTGCCCTGACAGTCATAGCTTTTCTGCATGAGAGCGTCATAGCCGATGGTTTCAATGGCAGCGGCAGTGGTGCAGACTTTTTGGGTAGAACCGGGGATGGTCTGGTAAAATGCCTTACAGAGCAGGCTGCCTGTTTCCAGCGTGCTGACATCGACATCACTTAAAATGTTGACACTGGGCTTGCTGACACAGACGAGAATTTCTCCGGTCTGGTAGTTGTAGGCGATGGCAGTTCCGTTTTTATTGCCGAATTCCTGATAAACCTGTTGGTTTGCATCGTGGTCGAGCGTGGTATAAATCGCACTTTTTCCGTTCTGTACTGCACCGAAGAGCAGGTTATAATTTTGCAAGTCCTTCAGATTTTCGGAAACGAGTGTGTTCGTCATGCGTCCGCTGTTGTCGCCGATGAGGTTGCCAACATCTAGAAAATAATCTGCTCCATATTTTTCCGCAGTTGCGTTTTCATCGAACAGAACTTCTCCGTTTCGGTCGTAGATATAGCCCAGTTTCACGTTGTGAGAATGGGACATATAGAAAGTTGCCTGTGATACAATTCTTGCGACCAAAAGCACCATGCCCAACAGAAAGAGGACAATCAGCAGGATGGTGAGCCGTTCTCCACGTTTAATACTTTTCATTGTGTGACCCTCCTTGTTCGCTGCTGTTTCGGTACATTCTGGTCTGTTCATTCTGGCTGCTGCCGGAATGCTGGATGGTGTTCGGGCGAGCATATGGGTTGTTGGAACGGCTCGGCGGAGCAGTTCTGTTTACTGGCTGCCCGTATGGGTTCGGCTGTGTCGGTCGAGCCTGCTGCCGAGGTGTGCCATTGGTTGGAATGGTACGGGTTTGATTCAGTGGCTGCCCGTATGGGTTCGGCTGCGTTGGTCGAGCCTGCTGCCGAGGTGTGCCGTTGGTGGGAATGGTACGGGTTTGACTGATTGGCTGCCCGTATGGATTCGGTTGCGTGGGTCGAGCCTGCTGCCGAGGTGTGCCGTTGGTCGGAATGGTACGGGTTTGACTGATTGGCTGCCCGTATGGGTTCGGCTGTGTGGGTCTTGCCTGCTGCTGAGATGTGCCGTTGGTGGGAATGGTGCGAGTTTGACTCACTGGCTGCCCGTATGAGTTCGGCTGCGTTGGTCGAGCCTGCTGCCGGGGAGCACCGCCCTGCATGGAAGCGGTGCGGTTCTGGCTGGCAGGCTGCTGCGGTGTTCGAGTAGTGGAACGCTGCGGAGCTTGCGGTTTGTTTCCATTCGGAGCAGGTGCATGTTTCGACAGCAGTTCGTCTGCTTCTTTTCCCTTGCGGAACGGCAGCTTGAACGAAAGCGTATTTTCCGAAACAACATTTGGTTTTCGGAAAGTCGGCGATTGCCCTGCTTTGAGCATACCGGCAAGCAATCCGCAGGTAATCATAGACGTACCACCCTGTGAAATAAAGGGAATCGTAACACCAGTGAACGGAATCAGGTTGCAAGAACCGAAGATGTTCAAACCCATCTGTACGACAAAGACCGCTGCAACGCCTAAAATCATGGTTGTGTGGTAGTAGCTTCTCGGCTTGTTAATCATTGGCAATATTAACAGACTTGCAATGAAGAAGATGACCAGCAGGGCAACCAAAAAGCCCCATTCTTCACAGATGGTGGAGAATACAATGTCTGTATCTGCGGCAGCAATTTCAATGAGGTTGCCGTATCCAGGACCTTTTCCGAATAAGCCGCCCTCTGCAATTGCCATCAGTGCACGGCACTGCTGATAGCCGTTTCCGTACATGTCATTCCAGATGTCCACAGAAAGACGGTCTTGTACATAGCCCGGTGCAAATTTCGCAGCGGCAATGACCACCAGCACGCCAACTGCACACAGGAAAATCAAGGTCGTTTTCGAGAATTTTGCCTTTGGGTAACAGATTCGGCAGATGACTGCACAGCCATAGGCTGCGGCAAAGGTTGGCAAACTGCCCAAGTCCCGACACCACCATTGCAGCACAAAGATGGCGAGGAATGAGCCGGTTAAAAATAAAGCTTCTTTAGAAACATAAAAGAAAAGTACCTTGGTCTTTTCGTGCTGTTCCATGATGGAGGTGGCACAGAGCAGAACAAATACGGGCTTCATAAATTCAGATGGTTGCAAACTAAGAGAACCAATCTGAATCCACATGCTCCGGCTGCCTGTCAGGAGCAGGATTGCCAGCATAATCACGCCCAGCACGATATACAGATATTTTTTGATTGCCATCAGGCGGATGTGGTTGCGAGTGAGCAGGAACATGATTTGACAGCAGATTAACGCCATGATACAGGTGATATAATGCTTGGCAGCAAATCCAATGCCCCCAAAACAGGATTGAAAAATCACGCTGATGTTGAGAATCAGAAGCAGTAGAAAGTCTGTGGTGTAGGTCATCTGCTTATAGAAGAACCGCAGCACGATGATATAGACCACATCCAGCCCTAGAACTGCAATGGTCAACGGGGCTAAATCCTGAATCGTTTCATAGTGTCCCCGAAACAGCACCGCCAGCAGCATGACAATATGCGTGAACAGAACCAGTGCTGCAATGCGTCCGTAGCGTAAGCCATTATGATACATTTGCATCTCTCCTTTGCTGTAGGATGACGGCTTGCGTGCCGAATCGGATTTCATCCATGGGTTTTAGAATGGCTTGGTGGTCGATTTTCGTGCCGTTGACGAATGTGCCGGATTTGGAATGCAAGTCCACGACACGCCAGACCCCGTTGGAAACATAGAGCACCGCATGATAACGGGAAATACTCATATCCGGCAGGCGAATATCTGCCGAGCCATGCCGCCCGACTAGAATTTCATCGGCTTCTAAGGGAATCCATTCATTGGTCTGAACATCTCGCAGCATCATGTGATTGCTGACTTTGTTCCACCGCAGCTGTTCAATGCGTTTTTCTCGCTTTGCAAAGGAAAAGATGACAAAGACACAGAGAAACACCACAAAGATGACCACGGCACTGACAATGATGGAAAAGGGGGTAAAGTCCCGCAGGGTCTTTAACAGTTCTTCGTACATTTCAGATTGCCTCCTAAAGTATAATGGGGCGGAATCGTATGCCCCGAACATGGTTACAGATTGGTAGAAAAGAAGATATTCCTATTATAATACAAGCCTGTGAAAAAATCAAGCAAATGATAGGGGGCTTTCACAGAAATTCGGGTTTTCTTTTGTTTTTTGCAATCTGTACAAAATCACACGGCAGCTTTTATTCAAGTTGCATGAAGAAGAAAAAAATTACAGAAAAATTACTTGCAATTTGCCGGAAAGTATGGTATAATAAACAAAATCAACCGTGAAATCATCCATCATTTTTGGATGGTTTGCAATTTCGTTTCCAAAATTTATAAAAATAGAAAGTAGGCGTGTGACACAACATGAAAGAACGTGTTTCCCTCAGACGAATGACCGCATTTTTTACCAGCATCCTGCTGGTTGTTTTTTGCCTGCCGACTTTGGCACTTCCGGCAAAGGCAGAAACAACCGTCCGACAGGTGAATAATATCGTCTTATTTGCCCAGTTCGATCCGTTGACGGAAAAAAACTTTATGAGTGGAGATGCAACCAATACGGTGCTTTCGATGTGCAACGATACCACTACGTATCGTTCCCTGACGAAATACATTGATACCATTTCTTATGGACAAATGCACGTGGATTCTTATTTTCCGCAGCTGAAAGATGGTGTCATTGAGCCGTATGTGCTGAGTCAGAGTCGGGAATCTTACACGGACTATAACCAATATGCAGTTGAAATGATTCAGAATATTGCAATTCCGGCAGACATTCCGCTGGATGGGGACAACGATGGCTATATTGACAACATTGTCTGCGTGGTAGATGGAAAAGTCACATCCGCTGCCGATCCGCTGTGGTCAAAAGCATTTTATCTGGATGGCGGTTTGCAGGTGAACGGGCTTACCGTGGGACAAGTCAATCTGCACAGCGGCTATTCCGTGATCGGTTCTACGCTATTCAACGGCATTGGAACAGTCTGCCATGAATTTTTGCACAGCATGGGTTATCCGGATCTGTACCACCGCAGCGATGTTCCCGGTGATCCGGTCGGGCAGTGGGATATTATGGCAACCACTTCTATTTTCTTGCAGTATCCGCTTGCTTATCAGCGGTATTCTGTTTCCGGCTGGATGGGAGCAGAAACGATTACAACAGCGGGGACATATGCACTTGCTCCAGCATCTTCCTCCGAGGGCAGCCGGCTCTACTTATTAAAAACACCGCTTTCCGACACGGAATTTTTTGCGGTGGAATATCGAAAGCAGGGTGCGAAATATTCAGATGAACTGGATGGAAAAATTTATGGCGATGGCATGGTGGTCTATCGGGTGAATACCAGCGTGGTCGGAAACTATCGGGGCGATACTGACCAGATTTATATTTTCCGTCCAGGGGAAACCGCATTGAACGGCGGAGCAGGCGACTTGACAAAGTCTTGCTATGGCGGAACAGGTGCACCGAATCATATTGGAACAACAGACCTGCAAAAGAAGTTTTCCGATGGGGCATTGGTCTATGCAGACGGAACAAACAGCGGCATTGCACTGGACAACATTCAGATTCAGGACAATGGAACATTGACATTCTCAGTATCGTTTGCAGACCTTTCCGGTCAGAAACTCTGGGAAACCAGCAACAATAGTTCATTCTCTGCGGATACCATGGCGTATGATCTGGCAACTGCCGCAGATGGCACGATGTATCTGCTTTCAACTACTGCCTATTCTGCAACCCTGTATCGGGTGGAAGAGGACGAAACGCTGACTGCAGTCAGCAAGCCGTTTTCCGGCAGTATGTACAATCCAAAATTGGTCATTTGTGATGGAACGGCATATGTGCTCTATCAGGATTATGATTATATCTCGCATCTCTGCAAGTGGAATGAAAACGGGCAGCTCTGGGAAGAATGCTATGTGGGGACAAAACTCGCACAGTATCAAGACCTTGCAACAGATGGCGAACAGCTTTATTTTACCTGTACCACGGGTTCATTCCCGTATGCGTTGCAGGCATATTGCTACAATCCGAACACCGGACAAGCAACGCAAATTGGAACGGATCTCTCTGGAAACGCTTGCAATATGGAGATTGCTGCCGCAGATGGAACGGTCGTGATCGGCTATCGGGATTTGACTGCAAACAGCGTTCCAAAAGCAGCGATTTATAACGGAGCAACTTGGAATATTATTACATTGTCCGAGCAGGAATGCGGCATGGTTTCCGTGATAGCAGATGCGGACGGGAAGTTCTGGGTGTTGCCGAGTGGCGGAAAAAATCCGATTTTCAGCGTGAGCAAAGATGGAACAGCAACCGCCTATGCAGTACCAGAGCAATTAAAAGAAAATGTGTTCCAGATGATACCAGTTTTATCCGGTGGGAATTTGTATGTGGCTGTAAATTCTCAGAATCCAAATGCATTTGATTTGTATCGGCTGAATCAGGAAACTGCATCATGGGAAACAGTCGGAAATACCATTGCCAATGAAATTGTAAACCAGCCTGTTTTGTCTGCACGAAATGGAACGATTTATTGTATGTACAATGCTTCGGAACAAATTTTGCTGAAAAAATTAGTTATTTCCAAGAACGAAGAAACGATTTTAAAGGGTGATTTGAACTTAGACGGCAGACGAAATTTAGCGGACACCGTGCTGTTTCATCGGTATTTGTTGCGAACGGTTACTCTAACAGAAGAGCAGGGCAAACGTGCAGAAACCGTAGAAGATGGCACAATCAATATCATTGATTTGATTTGGCTGAAGCAAGCCATTCATTTAGCAGACGCATAACCGCCGAAGGCGAACTGCGGTCGAGCTGGCTCAGCTCGGCGGAGGGTGATTCCCCACAGTGTGGGGAAATGTCCCGAAGGGACAAAGGGGCAGGGCATCCTCTAAACAGGGGGCAAGCTGCCCCCTGCAAAGAGTGGACAATTTGCAGTAACAAGAATCTAAGAGAAATCGGAAAATGCTGTTCGCCATTCTGGAAACATAAAAAAATTCTTGTAAACTACAATCTAAGAAAGATTCATAACCAATTCGGACAACACAACCACTGGCGAACAGCACAAAGGCAAAGAGCGAAGCGAATTTGCCGAACCGGATTCGGGTGGTATCCCAAAGAGCAATTTGCCGAACCACACGCAATCAGTTTCCCAAGAATCAAACAACAATAAGCATACAAAAGAGGATTCCCATAACAGGAATCCTCTATTTTTTTGCATCTTTACTTTGTCAGAACTGGTTTCTGAGAGAGAACCCGTTCATGGTTGTATACATCTTTCAACCGCTGTTTGGTGTTGTATGTTTCCCCCATGCAAAATTCTTTCGACCATGTCATAAAATATGCCCACGGAATCTTGCTTTTCTCCAATAATTCCGCATCTGGTAAAAATCCAATCTCTGCCAACGCTGCAACTTTGTTGGCACTGGATGCCGCAATCAACGCCTGATAATCGGCTGCATAGTCGGTTGCTTCATAGTGTGGCAGGTAGACATCCACGGAAACAACATCTACAAAATCATCCCCCGGATACCCCTCCGGCAGCCGACTGTTCCAGACCCAGAGCAGATGGTCGAAATGATAGTGGTGGACATAGTATTCATACATGAGCAGGTATAGCTGCTTCGCAACTTCTGCACCTTTTGCCCCCCACCAGAACCAAGTACCTTCTGCCTCGTGGAATGGTCGCCACAGAACCGGAATCTTTGCATCCTGAAAGCGTTGCAACTGCACTGCAATCGCATCTAAATCATGGAAAAACGCTGCCCGTTCCGGCGTGCCGTCATGCAGAACCCGTTCTGCATCGAAATCTGTGTGTTCGGTATAAAAACTCTTGTCGTGTCCGCCGAGCGGAGAAAACCAGTGAAACGTCAGCGTGACAATGCCGCCCGTTTCGTTTGCCCAGCGGAGTGCAGTGTCCATGGTGTTGCGGTTTTCTTCTACTTCTACCCGACAGGCTTCCGAGGCATCTTCCATGCGGATGTTGGGCGAATAGGCGAGCAACTCAAATCCGCAGAGTTTCGGGGACTTTCCCGTTACGGTTTCAATATAAGCAACCTCTTTCATCGGGTTGGTCTGGGTGTGCTGCCCAGCAAGGATATTTGTTCCCGCGATGTCGTGCAGATATTGCAGCAGAGCCGTTGCCTCTGGGGTTGCGTTGGGGTTGACTGGTGTTGTGTGTATCATAAAAGCCTCCTTTTTAGCCTAATTATAACCCTAATTTATGATAAAGTCAATGGAAATTTGCGTGAATTTTGAAAAAATCGGTTGCAATTTCAAAATGGGTATGCTATAATAAAAACCAAAGCAGAAATTAGCTGCAATTAGGTGCAAATTTATGAAGAAAGGAATTTGTTGGAAAAATGCAAAAACGTGTACGAATGGTGGATATTGCAGAAAAAATGGGCGTTAGTACCTTTACCGTTTCCAAAGCACTTTCCGGAAAAGAGGGTGTCAGTGAAGAACTGCGGGCAGAAGTGCGGCGGGTTGCAGAGCAAATGGGCTATCAGGCAAAGAATAAATCTCGGCAGGAAACTGTTTCCAAAAGCATGAAGTTCGGGATTTTGACCCGCAGCCGATATATTGAACAGGGACAGTCGTTTTATTGGAGTTTATACGAGCGGATGCTGTTTCACCTCAATGCAGGCGGAAATATTGGGATTTTAGAGTTTGTATCCACTGAAGAAGAGGAGGCTCTACGGCTGCCGAAATTCATGCAGACAGAGCTGATTAACGGGCTTGTCTTAATGGGGAAGTTCAGCAAAGCCTACCGTAATATGCTGACCGCTGCAAAGATTCCGTTTGTCTGTCTGGATATGTTCGATGCGGACTGTGAACAGGATACCGTGATTTCAGACGGCTATTATGGAATGTATTTTGTGACCCGTCATCTGCTGCAAATGGGACATCGGGATATTGTCTTTTTAGGGCGATTAGGGGCAACCTATAGCATTACCGACCGTTATTTTGGCTTCTGTAAGGCGATGCAGGAGGCAGGCATTTCCGTAACGCCGGAGATGGTTCTGTCTGACCGAGATGAAAACGATACCGTTCGTGTTTCACTGGAGCAACTGCACCACATGCCGACTGCATTCGCCTGCAATTGCGACGTGTCCGCCTATTATTTGATGCAGACCTTGCAGGCAAGAGGTTACCGGATTCCGGAAGATATTTCCATCGTCGGCTTCGATAATTATATTTTGTCGGAGATGACCACGCCAAAACTGACAACGTATGCAGTGGATTTGGATAAAATGGCGATGGCAAGCATTGAACAGCTGCAACAGCGGCTCGAACAGCCAAGCCGCCCCTGCGAGCAGCGGATTATCAGCGGACATTTTATTCCGAGAAACAGCGTTCGGAAAATAAATTAGGTTGATTATTTAGGCGAAACAAAAGCGAAAAGCCAAACAGCAAAGGGGCAATTGAAAGCAACCAATTGTCCCTTTTTTCTATATCTATTCCTGATTTTCAGAAAAAATCAGTGAAAACTGCAAAAAGAAGATTCTTGGATTGTGCATTCTGCATAAATAAGCAGCGATAAATTTATGCGTTTCGTTGAAATTGCGTGCAAAGCTAATTTAGCTATTGACAAAACTAAAAAATGTGCTATAATAAAGCTAAAGAAGCCTAATCGGGACGGACAAACAAACTTCCCGAACGTGCAAATGTCACATAAAAAACAAAAAATTTGGAGGAACACATTATGAAAAAGCAAATCATCGCCATCACATTGGCAGCCGTTATGGCAGCAGGTATGACAGGCTGCGGCAGCAGCAGCAACGGCAGCAGCTCCGACACCGCAAACAAAGATGCTTCTTTGGATTACAAGAGCATCGACTTGGAAACCGGTGATTCTGACCTGAAGGCAGACCTGAAAGTCATCACCCACCGGACAGACTTGGTAGACACTACCTTTGAAGAATATGCACAGGAATTTCAAAAGCTGTATCCGAATGTCACCATCAGCTTTGAAGGCATTACCAACTATGCAGACGATATGACCACACGGCTGACCAGTGGCGACTGGGGCGACATCTGCATGATTCCGACCACTGTCAACAAGAGTGAATTTGGTACTTATTTTGAACCAATCTGCAATTACGATGATATGAAGGATTCCTACGAATTCCTCGGCGACAAGATGTTTGACGGCAAGGTTTACGGCATTGCCTCCATGGGCAATGCAATGGGCATTGTTTATAATAAGAGTGTCTTTGAAAAAGCTGGCATTTCCGAACTGCCGACTACACCAGATGCATTCTTGGATGACTTGAAGCAGATTAAAGATAAGACCGATGCCATTCCGTTGTATACCAACTATGCAGCTGGCTGGACACTGACTGCATGGGATTCTTACATTGGCGGAACAGCAACCGGCGATGCCGATTATATGAACAACACCATTGTACATCAGGCAAATCCGTTCTCGAAGCGTTCCGATGAAACAGGTCCGTACGCTGTTTATAATACCCTGTATGAAGCAGTTTCTGAGGGCTTGACCGAAGACGACCCGACTACAACCGACTGGGAAGGCTGCAAGAGCCAAATCAACAACGGTAAAATCGGCTGCATGGTTCTGGGCAGCTGGGCAATCATTCAGATGCAGGAAGCTGGCGACCATGCTGATGATATTGGCTATATGCCTTTCCCGATTACCGTGGACGGTAAGCAGTATGCAAGTGCCAGTGCAGACTATGCATATGGCATCAATGTAAACTCTACCGCCGATGAAAAGAAAGCATCTGCTGCTTTCATCAAGTGGCTGACAGAAAAGTCCGGCTATGCATATGACCAGGGCGGTATCCCGATTGTGAAGGGTGAAACCTATCCGGAAACACTGAGTGCATTCACCAATGTTACTTTGGTCATGGATAACCCGACACCGACCGGCGAAGAAGACCTGTATGCAAACATCAACAACGGTTCGGAATTGTCCTTGAATTCAGACCCTACCCACGTTGCAAGAGTCATTGAAAGTGCCATTGACCACAGCGAAACCATGGATGAAATTGCGGACAGCTGGAACGAAGCATGGACTTCCGCACAGGAATCCAACGGTGTAACACCGCAATAACGCACAGAGAGGGGAAATTCAAATGGCTGGTTCTGGAAAAACAGGCAGCACATCACTCCGGAATAAACTGCACAAGATGCAGACACAAAAAGTGATTGTTTCGATTCTGTTCTTATGTGTGCCGTTGCTGCTGTTGTTCACGTTTACCTACCTGCCATTCTTTAAGATGGTACAGTTCAGCTTTTACGATATGAAATACATCGGGAAACGAACTTGGGTAGGACTTCAAAATTATATCTCCGTATTCACCAGAGAAGATTGTCTGAATGCATTGAAGCTGAGCCTTTTCTATTTGGTTGGCTCGTTTGTACAAATCGCCATCGCACTGCTATTTGCCAGCATTTTGAGTTTCCCGACAAAAGGCGGAAAATTCTTCCGTGGTGCATTGTATTTCCCAAGCCTGATTGGCGGGATTGCCGTGGGCTTTATCTTTAAGTTCTTCTTTACCCATGGATTTGTATTGGACACCCTGCTGACTTGGGTCGGCATGGATGCGGACAGCCTGCCATTCTGGCTGAAAGATAAGAGCATTAACAACTGGGTTCTGGCAGCAACCTCCATCTGGCGGTACATGGGACAAAACATGGTACTGTTCATCGGAGCGATTGCCAGTGTTGATACGACCCAATATGAAGCGGCAGCGATTGACGGAGCAAACGCATGGCAGCGGTTCCGGTATATCATTCTGCCATCCATCAAAACGATTGTAACCTTGAACCTGATTTTAGCGGTTTCCGGTGCACTGTCCGCCTTTGAAATGCCTTATGTTATCACAGACGGCGGCTTCGGAACATCCACTTACTTTGTATTGATGAACAAGATTGCCCATACCAACCAGAAGGTCGGTCTGGCATCTGCAATGGCAGTGGTTCTGCTGGCATTGATTCTGCTGGTAACGGCAGTTCAGAAAATTGTCGAACGGCGAATGGATAGCGACACGCCAAGAAGACGGAAACGGAGGGTGCAAAAATGAGAGCAGCAAGTAATCCTGTTCGGCTGGGAAAATACAGCCTCGGTAAGATTTTTTTCACCATCTGCAAGTATGTCCTCCTGATTTTTGCCGCATTCTGTGCATTAGTTCCGCTGGTCAGCTGTGTCATCACTGCCTTTAAAACCAAAGCGGAATACAACAACACCAACGTCATGACCCTGCCGGAAAGCTGGCTGTATTTCGACAACTTTGTTACCGCATGGAAACAAGCAAACATGGGCAAAGCATTCCTGAACAGCTTTTTGGTTCTGCTCTTCGTTCTGTTGGGCAGCACCCTGTTCTCGGCAATGCTGGCATATGTTCTGAATCGTTTCCAGTTCCGTGGCAATAAGCTGATTCGCAACTTGTTTATGATTTCCACCCTGATTCCGGGGATTGCCACACAGGTTACGATTTATCAGATTATGTATACCCTCGGCTTAGTCAATACGCTTTACGGTTACATCATTCTGATGCTGGGAACAGATGTCATCTCGATTTACATCTTCCTGCAGTATTTCGACAACCTGCCAAAGACACTGGACGAAGCAGCAATTTTGGATGGCTGCACCTATGTTGGTGTATTCTTTAAGATTCTGCTGCCGCTGCTGAAGCCGGCAATCGTCACCAGTGCCATCCTGAAGGGTGTTAGCACCTACAACGAATACTACATGGCAAACCTGTACTTACAGGATAAAAAAGCCTTTCCAGTGGTTTCCACCTCTCTGTTTACCTTTACAGGGCCGATGGGAAGCCAATATAACTACATCTGTGCCGGCGTTTTGATTACCGTCATTCCGATGCTGATTCTGTTCATCTGCTGTCAGAAGCAGATTTACAGCGGCATGGCACAAGGTGCAGTGAAAGAATAATGATTTCCCTCTTTTTCTTCTAACATTCCATCCTGTTTCCGCAGCTTGCAGTTCCTGTTTCTGTTATTTTGTAAAGATGCTGCAAGTTGCGGCAGGGTGGCCGTTCCAAGATAACAATTGCAAATCGCAGTTTGAAAGTTTACTTCGGGCTTCTGTTGGAATGCCGTTTTCCTCCTCAAAAGAGCAAGCCAGCAGAAGCCATATTTGTCGAACTATTCCCTTGAAATTTTAAATATTTTAATTAATTGAATACAATGGAGGTTTCTATCATGAATCCGATTACTTTAAAAACAGACGTTTTGAACAATCTTCCGTGGCAGGCTCGCCCGACCGACTGCACAGCACCGCTCTGGCGGTATCAGGAAAACCCGATTATTCGCCGGAATCCGATTCCGGGGGTTGCCCGTATTTTTAATAGTGCAGTTCTGCCGTATGAGGGAGCTTATATTGGCGTATTCCGTGGCGAACAGACCAACGGCATTCCGTTCATCTATCTGGGACGCAGCAAGGACGGCATCCACTGGGAATTTGAGCCGGAAAAGATTGCATTTGTCGATGAAGCTGGCAACCCGTTCATGCCGAAATATGCATATGACCCTCGTTTAGTCAAGGTGGAAGATACCTATTATATTATCTGGTGTCAGGATGCTTACGGTGCAGCCATTGGTATGGCAAAGACCACCGATTTCAAGACCTTTGTTCGGGTCGAAAATCCATTCTTACCGTTTAACCGGAATGCTGTTCTGTTCCCACGCAAGGTGGACGGAAAGTTCCTGATGCTGTCCCGTCCGAGCGACAGCGGACACACCCCGTTTGGAGATATTTTCCTGAGCGAAAGCAAAGATTTGGAATACTGGGGACATCATCGCCATGTTATGGGTAAGAGCGGCAGATGGTGGGAAAATGTAAAAATCGGCGGCGGTGCTGCTCCGATTGAAACCAGCGAAGGCTGGCTGCTGTTCTACCACGGCGTAACGAATACCTGCAACGGCTTTGTGTATAGCATTGGTGGTGCATTGCTGGATTTGGAAGAACCGTCCAAGGTGCTGTATCGTTGTTCCGATTTCCTGCTTACGCCGGAAATGCCGTATGAAGAAAGCGGATTTGTGCCAAATGTTTGCTTCCCGTGTGCAGCTCTTTGCGATGCGGAAACCGGACGGATTGCGATTTACTATGGCTGTGCGGATAGCTATGTCGGACTTGCCTTTACGACAGCGGAAACCGTGATTTCCTACATCAAGGAACACGATGCTGCGGAAGCAGACGATCGGGAATTGGGCAGAAGATAAAACAGCGAAAAAGCAGCAAAAAGGAGTGTTCCAGTCATGAATATTTTATTGGAAAAAGCCAGACGGATGCTGGAAGAGAATATTATTCCGTTCTGGCAGGGGCTGCGGGATGATGAATACGGCGGCTATATCGGGCATGTGGACTTCTCCATGCATTCCGATTGCAAGGCGGAAAAGGGCTGCATTCTGCACAGCCGGATTCTGTGGTTCTTTTCCGAGGCAGCGTTGCTGCTGAACCGGATGGATTTGGCAGCCGATGCCGAACACGTGTACTCGTTCTTCACGCAACACTGCATGGACAGAGAGCAGGGCGGTGTTTATTGGTCGGTCAGCTATGACGGCTCACCAATGGACACCACAAAGCATACCTATAATCAGGCATTTGCCCTGTATGCGTTATCTTCTTACTATCGCCTGACCAAGAATCCGAATGCGAAACAGTTGGCGTATCAGTTGTTTGATTTGATTCAGGAAAAGGCATTTGATGGAGCAGGCTATCTGGAAGCATTCGACCGAAACTGGAAACCAGCCTCGAACGAAAAGCTGTCGGAAAATGGCGTTATGGCAAGCCGCACGATGAATACCTTGCTGCACGTCTTTGAGGCATACAGCGGCTTTTATCGGGCAACCAAGGACGAACGGGTCGCTGAGGCAATGCGTACCATCTTGCAGATTTACCAAGAAAAAGTATTCAATTCGGAACGCAACCGGCAGGAAGTATTCTTTGATTTGGACTACAACAGCCTGATTGATTTGCACAGTTACGGGCATGATATTGAAAGCTCGTGGCTGATTGATGATGGATGCAGCTTGCTGGGCGATGCTGCGTTGAATCAGACCATTTTCGCCATGGATGACCGCCTTGCAGAGGGCATTTATCAGACTGCCTACCGGAACCATTCGGTTCTGAATGAATGCGAAAACGGCGTGGACGATGAAACCCGTGTCTGGTGGGTACAGGCGGAATCGGTGTTAGGGTTCTACCATATGTATGAAAAACATGGGGACTGTCAGTATTTACAGGCGGCACAGGATATTTTTTCCTACATTGAACAATATTTTCTGGTATCCGACCACAAGAGCGAATGGTTTTGGGCAGTGGACAAGGATGGAAAGCCGATGCAGAATCTGGATATTGTCAACGGTTGGAAGTGCCCCTACCACAACGGCAGAATGTGCTTAGAATTGATTCGGAGGAATGGAATATGATGCAGGAACGATATGAACAGCAGCTGCGGAAGCAGGAAGCCTTGCTGAACCGAAAGAATGAAAAGACCGATTTCTATAATGGAATCTATGACCGCTGGAAGTATCCGGTACTGACTAGAGAACACGTGCCGCTGTACTGGCGGTATGACCTGAATCCGGAAACCAACCCGTATTTCATGGAACGGCTGGGCATTAATGCGGTGTTCAACGCTGGAGCAATTGAGCTGGATGGAAAGATTTGTCTGGTTGCCCGTGTGGAGGGCAGCGACCGGAAGAGTTTCTTTGCCGTTGCAGAGAGCACAACGGGTGTAGACCAGTTTGTCTTTCGGGAAAAGCCGGTACAGCTGCCGGACTGCGACCCGAACGAAACCAATGTCTATGATATGCGGTTGACCAAGCACGAAGATGGCTGGATTTATGGCGTATTCTGTTCGGAATCCAGTGCCAACGACCCGAAAGACTTGTCCGCAGCCGTTGCACAGGCTGGCATTGTTCGGACAAAGGATTTAAATACATGGGAACGGCTGCCAAATCTGATTACCAAGCAGAGTCCGCAGCAGCGGAATGTCTGCCTGCTCCCGAAGTTTGTCGATGGAAAGTATGCGTTCTATACCCGCCCGATGGATGGCTTTATTGATACCGGTTCTGGCGGTGGTATCGGTTATGGACTGGTGGATGACATTCTGCACCCCGTCATTGAAACCGAAAAAATGACCAGTATGCGGAAGTATCACACCATTACCGAGGCGAAGAACGGCAGCGGTGCAACCCCGATTGCAACAGAAAAGGGCTGGCTGCACATTGCCCACGGTGTCCGGAATACCGCAGCCGGATTGCGGTACGTGATTTATGTATTTGTCACCGATTTGGAAGACCCGTCCCGTGTGATTGCAGAACCGTCCGGTTATCTGATTGCACCGTTCGGAGCAGAACGGGTCGGCGATGTTTCCAACGTGGTCTTCACGAATGGGGCAGTGGTACGGGAAGACGGCACGGTTTATATTTACTATGCGTCTGCGGATACACGGTTGCACGTTGCCACTTCTACCATTGACCAGCTGCTCGATTATGCATTCCATACTCCGACCGACCCACTCCGCAGTGTCGATTGTGTCAAGCAGCGGTGCGAACTGATTGACCGGAATCTTGCATTTTTGCAGAAGGAGCAGGGAAAATGAGTTTGAAATTAGCAGCAATTTTCAAGGATTTCATGGTTGTACAGCGGAATCGTCCGATTACAGTTTTCGGGACAGGTGTTCCAAAGACGGTAGTCACAGTTTCTCTGCATACCAGTTTCAGCAAGACGGTAGTTGCAGCAGATGGAACATGGTGTGCAACGCTGCCGCCGCTGGCTGCCGGAACAGACTATGTGTTGACGGTATCAGACGGCACGACCGAAGAACAGCGGAAACAAGTTGCGGTCGGGGAGGTTTGGCTTGCCGGCGGACAAAGCAACATGGAACTGGCTCTGCGAGATAGTGCAGATGGCGTTGCCGTGAGCAAGGCTTACACAGGCACACAGATTCGATTCTATCAAGTGCCGAAGCGTGCGGTTTTGGATGAAACTCATCAGCAATTAGAAGCACAGTCTGCATGGAAGATTGCCGCTGCAGAGAACGTGGGCGATTTGTCAGCGGTTGCATTTTATTTTGCAAAACGGCTTGCACAAAAAATGGATTGTGTGATTGGCATTGTCGATTGTTATTGGGGCGGTACTTCTATTGCGTGCTGGATGAGCGAATCCATGATGCAGAGCGTTGCAGCCGGACAAAAACAGCTGGCAGATTACAAAGCAGAAGTTGGAGCAAAGACACCGGAACAGTATGCGGCAGAAATGCGGGAATATGAGGCGGATTATCAGAAGTGGCAGGCAAATATTGACGCTTGTCGGGCAGAAAATCCCAACGTGACATGGAAAGAACTGCACGAACGCTGCGGAGAATGCCCGTGGCCGCAGCCGACCGGCTGGCAGTCGCCGTTCTGCCCGAACAACCTGCATCGGACGATGATTCAGCGAGTTGCACCATATACGCTGCGAGGATTCCTGTATTATCAGGGTGAAGAAGATGTTGTCCGTTATGAGGGATACAGTGATATGATGATTGCATTGGTGAAACAATGGCGGATGGATTGGAATGACTGGTCATTGCCGTTTCTGTTCGTTCAGCTGCCAATGTATCTTGCAATTGATACTGAAGACGATAAGAAGTGGGCGATGCAGCGGGAACAGCAGGCGATTGCAGCAGCCATGCTGAAACGGGTCGGTATGATTTCCATGACGGATTGCGGCGAATTTGACAACATTCATCCGCTGGACAAGGAAACACCGGGTACACGGCTTGCCCTGCTGGCAGAGCAGATGGTCTATGGAACGGGCGAAGAATGGACACCAACGGTGCAGCAGATGTATTCTGACGGAACAGCGTTGTATCTGGTCTTTGACCATGTGGCAGATGGGTTGGTGATTCATGCATCTCAGCCGGAAACCTGCCAGATTGCCGGAGCAGATGGCGTTTATTATCCGGCAAAGGCAGAAGTATTGCATTCCAATATCGTTCGGGTTTCTGCGGATGCAGTGAATTGTCCGCAGAGCGTACAATATGCGTGGTATAACTACGGGGAAGCGACTTGGTTCACGCAATCTCGGATACCCGTGCCGTCTTTCCGGTATGCGTTGGCAAGCAGAGAGGGGCAGACAAGATGAAGCATATTCCATTTTTATTGCGTCCCGTGGGGAAAGATTACCTCTGGGGCGGAGAACGATTGAAAACAGAGTATCATAAACAGATTGATTTGACCCCATTGGCGGAAACGTGGGAGTGCTCCACACATCCGGATGGGTGCAGCGTGGTGGATTCCGGTGCAGCAGCAGGGAAACCGTTGCGGACGGTGTTGCAGGAACATCCGGAATATCTGGGAATATACGCCAATCCGGAGGGAGAACTTCCGATTCTCATCAAGCTGATTGATGCGAAAAAAGACTTGTCCGTGCAGGTACATCCGGATGATGCCTATGCAAAGCAATATGAAAACGGACAGAACGGAAAAACGGAAATGTGGTATGTGTTGGAAGCAGAGCCGGATGCCAGTCTGGTCTACGGATTCCGGCACACCATGACACCGGAACGGCTGCGGCAGTCGCTGGCAGAGGGAACACTGGAAGCGGATTTGCAGAGCGTTCCGGTTTCCAAGAACGATGCGTTCTTGATTCCAGCCGGAACAGTACATGCTATTGGAGCAGGCATTTTGCTGGCAGAGATTCAGCAGAGTTCCAACCTGACTTATCGCTTGTATGACTATAACCGCACGGATGCAAATGGGAACAAGCGTCCGCTGCACATCGAAAAGGCAGTGGCAACGGTGGACTATCAGCAAAAGCCACTGCCGGAACAGAACCGGACAGTCGAACAGAAAGACGGATATACAGAAGAAGGTCTGTGTGCGTGTCCCTATTTTCAGGTATCCCGATTGCACTTGCAGGCAGCAACGCCGGCAGTTGCAGCAGCGGTTTCTACTACGAATGCATTTGCTGTGCTGCTCTGTATCTCCGGCAGCGGAACAATGACGGCTGAAACGGGCGAAACACTGGCATTCCAGAAAGGGCAGTGTGTGTTCGTGCCAGCAGATACGACTGTGAGAGAACTTTCCGGAACAGCGGATTTGCTTTGGATTATCGCTTGAAGTAGAATTGATAGAACTTGATGGAAGATAAAAAGATGTCGTTTTTCGGATGAATTCCGAGGAACGGCATTTTTTTGAGGCTGCAAAACTGTCAGCTGCTTTTCGCTGGCAACTTGACAAGAAAAAGCATGTTTGCTATAATGAAGAGCAGAACAAAACGCCTTTCCAGAGCACGACTCTGTGAAAGGTTGTGTAGAAGAGAAAGGTTGTGACATACGATGATTTGTCCTGCTTGTGGAAGTGAATTTCCGGATGAAATGCCGGTCTGCCCGTACTGCCAAACGCATATTCCGGAGCACACACCGGATGTGCATGCATACGATGCCTATTATTGTGCCGATACGGTTTCCCTGCGAAAAAATCATTGGATTGATTTCTTCATTGGGTTGCTGTTTGTGATTGCGTTGACGGTGCTGGCAATCTTTTTCCAGCTGCAAAAGCCCTCGCTCAATACGCAAATTCGTCGTGCAGATGCCGCAGAACTGGCGGAAATCTGCACGGAATATCCGGCAGAAACGGCGGATGATGCCTATACACAGACGTTGTTAAATGCCATTGCAGATTTGCAGCAGACCTATTTGCTGCACAACGACCAGGAATCCGAAGTGCTGGCAAACCTGCAAAAACTGGCAGCCACAGAAAATATACTGGTACGGGAACAGGCTTGCGATGCCGCAGCAGAGATGGAATCGAACCGCTTGCTGCAAGAGATGAATCGGGTTCGCACACAGCGGCAAAAACGTATGCTGACCGAATCGGACACCCTGACAGAAACCGCAAAGCTGCTGGTAGATACTTATCAGGAATCGCCGGACACCTATGAGGCAGAAGCTCCAAAGGCAGTGAAAGAATCGCTCGGCGAACAGGCAGAGCAGGCATATCAGGTCATGTTAGTGAACTGCAATTCCTATACCGATGCCATTGCACAGTATAATCAGGAGCGGAAAGATGTGACCGTCAATTTCCTGACGACACAAGATTATACACAAGTTGGAGTTTCCAGTATTTATGACCCCGTTGGAAAACAGTTTTCGTTTATTGTTTTGCTGTTGCCGTAAGGAATCCACAAAAATTTCACGCAGAAAGGAATTTCACTATGCATCTACCATTTTCCACAGATTCCCTGCAAACGCCCTGCTATGTCACCGATGTTGCAGCCCTGAAGCGAAACGGGGAGATTTTAAAGTCTGTGCAGCAGGAAACTGGCTGCAAAATTCTCTTGGCACAAAAAGCTTTCTCCATGTTTGCAACTTATCCGATTTTAAAACCCTACCTCGCCGGAACAACCGCCAGCGGACTCTATGAAGCCAAATTGGGACGGGAAGAAATGGGCGGAGAAGTGCATATTTTCTCCCCTGCCTATCCGGAACAGGATTTTCCGGAAATCTGTGCCATCAGCGACCATATTGTATTCAATTCGTTTCATCAGTGGCAGCTGCACAAGGCATTCGTGCAGTCCTGCGGCAGACCGATTTCCTGCGGCATCCGCATCAATCCGGAGTATGCAGAAGTGGAAACCGATTTGTATAATCCTTGCATTCCGGGTTCTCGGATGGGGACAACCATTTCCCAGTTTTCCGAGGAGGCATTTGACGGCTTGGATGGCATTCATTTCCACACGATGTGTGAACAGGATGCACCGGTCTTGGAACGGACATTGGAACACGTCATTGAAAAGTTTGACCCGTATTTGAAACGCTGCAAATGGGTGAACTTTGGCGGCGGACATCACATCACCCGCCCCGGTTATGAGCTGCCCTGCCTGATTCGCTGCATTCGGAAGATTCAGGAACGCTATGGCGTTCAGGTTTATCTAGAGCCGGGCGAAGCAGTGGCATTGAATGCCGGCTATCTGGTCGCAACGGTGTTAGACTTTGTGCAAAACGGCATGGAAATTGCCCTCTTGGATGCCTCTGCTGCCTGTCATATGCCGGATGTGCTGGAAATGCCATATCGTCCGGAAATCATCGGAGCAGGAAAGCCACAGGAGAAGAAATACACTTATCGCCTTGCCGGAAATACCTGTCTGGCTGGGGATGTCATCGGCGATTACAGCTTTGATGAACCGCTGCAAGCAGGCGACAAGCTGATTTTCTGTGATATGGCGATTTATTCCATGGTCAAGAATAATACGTTCAACGGCATGCCGCTGCCGGATTTGGTGCTGCGGCAGGAGGACGGCTCGTTTACACTCGTGAAGCGGTTCTCGTATTCTGATTTCAAAGGCAGGCTTTCCTAAATGAAGTTACAGCATTGCACCCTATGTCCCAGAGCCTGCGGAGCAGACCGCACCCGAACTGCCGGATGGTGTGGCGGCGGTGCAGAGATGCGAGCCGCACGGGCAGCCCTGCACTTCTGGGAAGAACCCTGCATCAGCGGAAAAGGTGGTGCGGGAGCAGTCTTTTTCTCCGGCTGTGCGTTGCGTTGCTGTTTCTGCCAGAATCAACAGATTAGTCAGGAGTGGTTCGGCAAGGCGATTTCGGTTTCTCAGCTATCTGAAATTTTGCTCCGCCTGCAGGAGCAGGGAGCGGAAACGCTGGATTTGGTGACGGGTTCGCATTACGCTCCATGGATTGCAGAGAGTTTGCAGCAGGTAAAACCGCAGCTGCACATTCCAGTGGTCTGGAACAGCAGCGGCTATGATTCGCCGGAAATTTTATCTTTACTCAATGGGCTGGTGGATGTTTACCTGCCGGACTGGAAGTATGTGGACAACGCAACCGCCGAGCAGTACAGCGGCATTCCGGACTATTGCACCGTGACCGAGCAGGCAATTTCGGAGATGGTACAGCAGGTGGGAACGCCCGTTTTGAACCATGGCATTTTGCAGCACGGTGTTTTGATTCGGCATCTGATTCTTCCCGGACAGCGGCATGCCTCCATGGCATTGCTGCGAAAGATTGCTGCAACTTTTCCGGATGGGCAAGTCTGGGTAAGCCTGATGGGGCAATATACACCACCGGAAACACCGCTCCCTGACCGTCATTTGAACCGCCGGCTCACCACAATGGAATATCAGAGCGTTTTAAAAGTCGCACAGGAATTGGAACTGGAGGGTTTCTCGCAGGATTTGACTTCTGCCCGAAAAACTTACATTCCGTCTTTTTCTCTGGAGGGGCTGGACGAAACAACGGAGAAAACTTGAAAAAAATGGGATTTCTGTCGTATTTTTGGTGGGTTGCTGTCGGAAAGTGTTAAATTTCTGGGAATCCCCTTGACAAACGCTCCAAAGTGAGTATAATAAAGATTGTATATGGTGTTACAAATCGTAATACAAAATTTCCTTTTTGGTTGAAAATATTTGCCAATTGGCAGAATGGAGTAGAAAATTATGATCAAAACGATTGGTGTATTGACAAGCGGCGGGGACGCACCGGGTATGAATGCTGCTGTTCGTGCAGTTGTACGGGCTGCTTTGAAGAAGGGCATCAAGGTATACGGCATCCGCAGAGGGTATTGCGGTCTGATTGATGGTGACATCTTTGAAATGAACGAAATGAGCGTATCCAATATTATTCATAAAGGCGGTACGATTCTCTACACAGCAAGAAGTGCAGAATTCCGGACAGAAGAAGGCGTTGAAATCGCAAAGAAGACCTGCGAAAAGCTGGGTCTGGAAGGTCTGGTTGTCATCGGCGGTGACGGTTCGTTCCGTGGTGCAGCAGATTTGTCCGCAAAGGGCATTGCTTGCGTTGGCCTGCCGGGTACAATTGATAACGACATTGCTTGTACTGAATATACCATCGGTTATGATACCGCAATGAATACTTGCGTGGAAATGATTGACAAGCTGCAGGATACCTGCCAGTCGCACGACCGTTGCAGCGTTGTAGAAGTTATGGGTAGAGGTGCTGGCTTTATCGCTGTCAATACTGGTCTGGCAAGCGGTGCAGTGGAAATCATCACCAAGGAAGTACCGTATGACCTCGATGAACTGGCAAGAAAAATGCTGGAATGCAAGAAGAACGGCAAGCAGAACTTCATCGTTGTTGTTGCAGAAAACATCGGCAACGCAGAAGGCATTGCAAGAGCCATTCAGGAAAAGACCGGCATCGAATCCAGAGCAACCGTTCTGGGTCACGTACAGCGTGGCGGTTCTCCGACGGTTCGTGACCGTGTCGTTGCAAGCGAAATGGGCTATTATGCTGTTGAACTGCTGGAAAAGGGTGCAAGCAACCGTGTTGTTGGTATGCAGAACAACAAGATTGTAGACTTCGACATTCAGGAAGCACTTTCCATGAAGAAGCCGTATGAAGAACACCTGCACCAGATTGCACAGGATATTGCATTCTTCTAAAAAGAAGGATGGTTGGATAGGGGGCACATCCGAAATCAATCGGGTGTGCTCTTTTTCGTATCAAACAAGAACACAAAAAGGGAGGATTCCATCATGGAACAAGTAAAAATTGGATTTTTGGGTGCTGGCAATATGGGCAGTGCCATTATGCGGGGCATTGCTGGCAGCAAGCTTTCTGAACAGGTCGCTTTGTATGCGTATGACCATATGCCGGAAAAGACTGCTGCTCTGGCAGGAATCGGCGTCACTGCCTGTACCTCAGAAGCAGAAATCGTAAAGCAGTGCAAGTATGTATTCCTCGCCATCAAGCCGCAGCAGTTTGAAGCAACTCTGCCGAAGCTGGCAGACGGCATTACTGAAGATACCATCATTGTTTCGATTGCAGCAGGGATGACACCGGATTACATCCGCAGCCAGACCAAGCCAAATGCAAAGGTCATTCAGGTCATGCCGAATACCCCGTTGCTGCTGGGCAAGGGTGCAACGGCACTTTCTCGGATTGATGCTGTCACCGATGAAGAATTTGCATTTGTAGAGCAGCTGTTTGCTCTGTGCGGTGTGACGGCTGTTCTGCCGCTGAATAAGATGGCGGAAGTCATTGCCATCAACGGCAGCAGTCCGGCATTTATCTATCTGTTTGCCAAGGGCTTTCTGGACTATGCCAAGGAAGTTGGCATTTCCGAAGAGGCAGCCAAGCAGCTGTTTGCACAGAGCCTGATTGGTTCGGCAGCCATGCTGACCGATTCCGGCTATGATGTGGATACGCTCATCCAGCAGGTTAGCTCTCCGGGCGGCACAACACTGGCAGGGCTGGACGCTCTGTATGAAGGCAAGTTAGAGGATACCGTAAAGGATGCCTGCCGCCGCTGCACCAAGCGTGCCTACGAGCTTTCCAAGTAAAAAGAAACAGAGAAACCGTTCTGATTTTCGGGTTGTCCGCATAGGCTTGTAACAACATACAGGACAAACCGGAAAGGAGCGGATGAAAAAATGCATCCATTATCCAGAAGCCGACTCGAACAGGGCAGCTTATGTTGTTTGCTTTTATTGGGCTGTATCGTGGGGGTTTGGCTGTCTTTGCGGCAGATGCTGCCGGAAGTGCTGCAAACGGCACTGCTCCGGCAGCAATTGTTTCCGTGGCTGCTGCTGGAAATGGCAGGGTTTCTGCTGTGCAGCGGATTGGCGGGATTTTCTGCCATGGGGCAGCCGGTCGCCTGTGCAGCCCTTTTTCTGCATGGTATGTGGTTCGGCTGGAGTATTTTGCAGCAGATGACTACCCATGCGGTTCGGGTGCTGCTCTGGCTGATGCCGTACGGGATTGGAGCATCGTTTTTGCTGCTGCTGGCAGCAAGGGAAACGCTGTGGCTCTCGAACCTGTTCTTCTGCTATGCGTTTCATCGGCAGTGGGAAGAAAATATGCCGCATTGCCGGCGGCTGTATCTGGTGCGGTATGCAGTGATACTGGGATTATTTAGCGGATTGTCATTGCTCTGTCTGGGGCTGCAAAAATTGCAGGCTCTATGGATATAAACAAGGGGACACTCGAATATTGGACAACGTGAATAGAAAAGGAAGTTTAGAGATGGGTCTTTTCGGAAAAGGATTTACACACGCTGGAAGCGGCATTTCCAAGACAGCACCGAAGAAAAAGGGATTTTTCCGGTACTGGGAACTGTTTCGGGAAAAGTTTTGGAAGCTGATTGAATTAAATATTTTTTACACTTTGTTTTTTATCCCGCTAATTGCAGCAGCAGTGGGATTGATTTTGATGCTCAGCGGTTCGCTGTCGGTCAATGTGGGTTTGATATTGGCCATTGGCGGAACGCTGCTGTTTATGATTTTATTTGGCCCTGCCACCGCAGGTATGATGAAAATCATGCGGAACTTTTTCGTAGAAAAACCAACCTTTTTGGTGCATGATTTTCTGAAGACCTTCCGTTCCGAATTTGGGCATAGTGCGATTTTTGGCTTTTTGGATTGCCTGTTGGTGTGCTGCGTGGCAGCCTCGTTCTATGTCTATCCGAAACTGGCAGAACAGACCGGAAGCAAGATTTATTATGTCATGCTGATTGTCACGCTCAGCATTTCGCTGGTTGCCATCCTGATGAACTTTTATCTGTTCCTGATGATTGTTTCTACGAATCTGTCCATGAAGAATATCTTCCGGAACTCGTTCTATCTGGGCATCGTCTGCATGAAGCAGAATCTCTTCTCGCTGGGCATTCTGGCAGTTGTTGTGGGCGGCATCCTCCTGCTGGCACTGAAAACGAATATGATGGTGCTGATGATCGTTCTGACGCTGCTGCCGTTTATTCCAGGCACATGGCTGGCGTTGATGGTGACGGTCAACAGCTATCCATCCATTCAAAAGTATATCATCAACCCGTATTATGAAAAACGGGGCGAGGTCAATCCGGAAATAGAATTGACGAGACCAGCATCGGCAGATGAGGCAGTCTTTTCTGATATGGGCGGCATGGAAAAACCAGTTGACCTGAAAGTACAGCCCGTCAAAACTTCTAAAAATCCGGCAAAGGAGCACAAGGGCAAAATTATTTCTTGATTTTTTGATTGTTTACAAAAAAGTTACTTTACAAATTGCCTGCGTTGTGGTATGATAATATAGTCATGTACTTGGATTAGGGATTTTGCCACGCTGTGGAATGCCTTTACCTGCCCTATTCTATGTTCATGAGAAATTTTTAATGAGGTGAAGAAACATGCTGCGGAAAGAAGAAAAAGATCAGATTATCGAAGCAAATCGTACCCACGAACACGACACCGGTTCTCCGGAAGTTCAGATTGCCATTCTCACAAAGAGAATCAACGACCTGACTGGTCACCTGAAGACCCACAAGAAGGATCATCACTCCAGACGGGGTCTGCTGAAGATGGTTGGTCACAGAAGAAACCTGCTGAACTACCTGAAGAAGAAGGATGTAGAACGGTATCGTGCTTGCATCGAAAAGCTTGGTATTCGTAAGTAAGAAACACAGCGGAAAGGCGGCCGGTGAAATTTTGCCAGTCGCTTTTCCGTGTTTGTTTTTTCAGGAGCAAATACACTTGTGACACGTTCTATTGTGCAGCGGTTTGTTTAGCAATGAATCGTGTATCTGCGGCGAAATGCATGGCAGGTGCAGGATTATTTGCTAAACCTGCTGCCAAAAACGGATTTTTAAAGTAGAAAGGAAAAAGGCAGATGTTTGAAAAGTATAGAAAGTTTGAAACCACCTTTGCAGGTCGTCCGCTCGTTGTAGAAACCGGAAAAACCTGCGAATTGTCCAATGGTTCTTGTTGGGTTCGCTACGGAGAAACCGTTGTCATGGCAAATGTAACTGCTAGTGCAAAGCCGAGAGAAGGCGTGGATTTCTTCCCGCTGTCTGTGGACTATGAAGAACGGATGTATGCCGTTGGCAGAATTCCGGGCTCGTTCACCAAGAGAGAGGGAAAGCCGTCTGAAAAGGCAATCCTGACTTCCCGTATGGTAGACCGTCCGATTCGTCCGCTGTTCCCGAAGGATATGCGGAACGATGTTTCCGTTGTCATGACTGTTCTGGCAGTTGACCCGGATTGCTCGCCGGAAATCACTGGCATGCTGGCAACTTCCATTGCCATTTCCATTTCGGATATTCCGTGGAATGGCCCGATTGCTGGCATCAGCGTTGGTCTGGTAGACGGCGAAATCGTCCTGAACCCGACCCTCGAACAGCGTGCACACAATGACCTGCGGCTGACTGTTGCCGGCACAATGGAAAAAATCGTTATGATTGAAGCCGGTGCGAACGAAATTCCGGAACAGCAGATGTTGGATGCGATTCTGGCTGGTCACGCAGAAATCAAGAAGATGGTTGCATTTATCAACGACATCAAGAACGAAATCGGCAAGCCGAAGTTCGAATTCCAGTCGATGGAACTCGACCACGATTTGTTTGCTGCCATCGAAGCAATGGTTGGCGAACAGGTAAAGGTGGCTCTGGATACCAACGACAAGAACGAACGGGATGCAAGAATGCAGCCGATTATTGATGCAGTTCACGAAAAGTATGACCCAGAATATCCGGAACAGGGTGCAATGCTGGATGAATGCCTGTACAAGTTGCAGAAGAAGATTGTCCGGAACTGGCTCTATGAAGGCAAGCGTGTTGACGGCAGAGGCATTGATGAAATCCGTCCGCTGGCTGCGGAAGTGGGTCTGCTGCCGAGAGTCCACGGAAGCGGTCTGTTCACCAGAGGACAGACACAGGTTCTGACCATTGCAACACTGGGTCCGTTGAGCGACAGCCAGAAGATTGACGGTCTGGATGAAGAAACCACCAAGCGGTATATGCACCAGTATAATTTCCCGTCTTATTCTGTCGGCGAAACCAAGCCGAGCAGAGGTCCGGGACGGAGAGAAATCGGTCACGGTGCTCTGGCAGAAAAGGCACTCGTTCCGGTGCTGCCGTCTGTTGAAGAATTCCCGTATGCAATGCGGTTGGTTTCGGAAGTGCTCTCCTCGAACGGCTCGACCTCGCAGGGCTCGATCTGCGGTTCGACACTGGCTCTGATGGATGCAGGCGTTCCGCTGAAAGCACCGGTTGCCGGTATTTCCTGCGGTCTGATTACCAAGCCGGACAGCGATGAATTCATGACGATGGTCGACATTCAGGGTCTGGAAGACTTCTTCGGCGATATGGACTTTAAGGTTGGCGGTACAAAGAACGGGATCACTGCCATTCAGGTGGATATCAAGGTAGACGGTCTGACGCCGGCAATCATTGCAGAAGCATTTGAAAAGACCAGAAAGGCAAGATTGTACATTCTGGACGAAATCATGCTGAAGGCAATCCCAGAACCGAGAAAGGCTGTCAATGAATACGCTCCGAAGATGTTCCAGATTTCCATTCCGGTGGACAAGATTCGGGAAGTCATCGGTCAGGGCGGTAAGGTGATTCAGAAGATTACTGCAGAATGCGAAGTTAAGATTGACATCAATGAAGACGGCTCTGTATTTGTCAGCGGTATGAAGCTGGAAAACTGCCAGAAGGCATTACAGATTATCAATACCATTGCACACGACCCAGAAGTCGGAGCAATCTATAAGGGCAAGGTCGTTTCTATCAAGCCATTTGGTGCATTTGTTGAAATCGCACCGGGCAAGGATGGTCTGGTACACATTTCCAAGCTGGACAACAGCCGGGTAGAAAATGTGGAAGACGTGGTTTCCATGGGCGATGAAATCGTGGTAAAGGTCATGGAAGTCAAGGACGGCAAGATTAGCCTTTCCCGCAAGGATGCACTGGCAGAATTGCAGGCAAAGAAGTAAGCAAGGGTTCTCTTTTTGAAAACATACACGGCGGTTGAAACAAATGCGTTCAACCGCCGTTTTTGCAAAGATTTGTTGGTTCAGAATGGTTTACAAACCGCATTCTTTGTGGTATAATAAAAGCGGAAACCAGTTTGAAACCAATTGCGGAAATGCCGCAGAAAGGGCAGCGTATGAAAAAACAACTTCTGCATACTTATCGCTTTGTATTTCTCTGTATGCTGATTGTCGTGGTCGGATTATGCCTGGTTGCTGGGTACAGCGTACGGGTGTTAGACCAGAATCAGGTGATTCAGCAAGTAGATACCAATATGGAGGCTGCAAAAGTGCGGTTAGACCGAGATGCAGAAGCCTCCGCCACTATGATGGAAGACTTGCGGAATGAGTACGCTTCAAAGACAAGAGTCGTGGCGATGCTGTTAGAGGAGCAGAAAGACTGGTCATCCGAGAATGAAACCATCTTGGAAGAGCTGCGAGTCGTCATTGATGCCGACCAAATCAGCGTATCCAATGAAACGGGCATTCTGATTGCCAGCACGGATTTTTCCAGCACCGGAAAACGGGCATACCGTGCCTTTTTATCGCATACCACAGACCCTGTTTTCACAGATGTGGTCTTTACCATGCAGAATGACAAGCCGATGATTATGGCAGCCTCGGCGTTGGGGTCTGGAAAGGGTTTGATTCAGGTGCAGTATCCGGCAGAGTCCATGCTCACACAGTCACAGGAAAACGATGTTTCTGCGATTGTGGCAGATATGCCGTTTTCCAATATGGGTATTTCGGCAATTATTGATACCGATACCGGAAAATATGTCAGCCACACGCAGGTGGAACGCTGCGGAACAGACAGTGATTATGATGAAAGTTTATTTTCTGGGAAAAAAGGAAAAGTGGATTTGTTGCGGCAGCATCAACGCTATATGATTCGTTATCAGACACATGAAAATTATATTCTGCTGGTGGACATCCCTTATCGGGAGATGGATAATGCTCGTGGCATGGTCATCAAGTGGGTGTTTGCATCTGGGTTGATTCTGTTGCTGGTGGCAACACTCTCCATGCGGATGGGGTATTTTTATCTGAAAAAGAAATCACCGGAACTGTTTCCGAAAGAGCCGTCAAACTGGGCGGAGCAGCAGAAACAGAAGAAATAAAGAATACGGCAGCCGAAATGCAGATGCGTGCAAGTTTGGCTGCCGGTTTCATAGGTTGCTGGGATGCGGTATTTCTACTTGAAAGAAATCACCGGAACTGTTTCCGAAAGAGCCGTCAGACTGGGCAGAACAGCAGAAACAGAAGAAATAAAAATCATAGCAGCCGAAATGCAGATGTGTGCAAATTGGGCTGCCGTGTTCATTGGTTGCTGGGATGGGGTATTTTTACTTGAAAGAAATCACTGGAATTGTTTCCGAAAGAGCCGTCAGACTGGGCAGAACAGCAGAAACAGAAGAAATAAAGTATACGGCAGCCGAAATGCAGATGCGTGCAAGTTCGGCTGCCGTGTTTTAGAAATTAAGCGGGCAAGAAAACATCAATTTCAATCAGAGGAAGTAGCTTGGTTACTGGTGACGGCAGTTGTTTTCGGCAAGACCTGCTGCCCATTTACAAATACCATGCCATTATTTGCATTTGTGTAAGGGAAATCACTTTCGTTACTCTGTGTAATCCGAACCATACTATTTGCACCAGAATAAATGCTTTTTGTAGTACTATTGGTGCAGCTGTAAATTTTTGCGTCACCTTGTCCGGTTACATAAACAGCATACTGTGCATTGCCTTTAAATTCCGTACCAGAACAGCAAATGTTCGACATATCAGAGACACCAACTGCATTTTTAGAGTTGGCATTCACCACACAATCAGAAATCCGAACCGTTCCATTATACTGTGCAAGGATTGCGGTTGTGGATGTGTTTGCAGTATCGCTGTCGGTGTTGTCAATGGTGACTTTGGATAGATGCAAAAATCCATTTTCACAGACAAAATTCCCTTGAATGGTTGTTGTCGCTGCGGCATTGCCATAAATCCGAACATCTCGACCAAGCAGGGTTAATGTTTTGTCTGGAATGGGATAAGTTCCAGCTGCCAAATAAATGACAGCTTTCTTTGCGTATTGCGTGAACTGTAAGGCTCTGCTCATCGTTAGCAGGGCTTTTGCCTGTGAAGTGCCATCCCGTGCGTCTGAGCCGGTGGCAGCGTTCACATAAACGGTCTTTGTTTCAATGCTGCCCTCTGCAATGTTCTTTGTTTTCTGTAACTTTTCCGGAATGGCGTCAATGGTCAGCACAGAACAGCCATCATTTCCGTAAGAGCCGATTCCAAATCCGCTGTAATCGACTCTCGCCCCCTGATTTACCTGAATGCCACCGATATGGCGATACAGGCTCTCTGCGTTGGAGATGACAGAAAAGCCGCCATACTGTACCCATTCTCGCTGAATGTCGCATAACCGTACCTGTGCAAAGCTGTTGTGGGATTCCACCCAGTAGAACGCACAGCCTTCAAAGCTGGAAATCGTGTTGTACATCGTGAATACACTGTTGTTTCCGGTGAGGTCAATGTCTTTCCATTCAAAATTGCAGTTATAGGCGAAAATCGCATTCTGAATCTTTGGCTTGTTGCTTGCTGTGCCGTAGGCTTCAAAGCGGAGCGTTTTGTGATACAGCTGAATGCCCATGCCGTATTCATTGCTCTTGTCCGTGGCGGTGTAGGTCTGCCCACGCTTTAGGCAGATAATCGCCTGCTGGAAGGCATTCGCCAGTACAAGGGCACGGTCGATGGTCTGCACAGCAGTGGTGGTCGCCTTTCCGTTGTTGGTGTCTGAGCCGGCTTCTGCGTCCACATACAGCCGTACTCGGTCGCCAATGGTCAGCCCCTGCATGGATTGCAGCAGGGCTTCTGCACGGCTGACACAGCTTTCTGCTCGGTCGGCATCGGCTTTTACGGTTTCGCTCTTCTTGGTGACATCCTGCTGAATGTCCCGCATGGTGTTCAAGTACTCGTCATATTTGGTGATGAGTTCTTCCGGCGTGGGAAGTGCCGAGGTGTCGCCCTGAATGGACGGCTTTACAATCGAGGGAATCAGCTGAGATTTTGCAATGACAGACCCCGTGGAATTCTTGGCAATCCACTGAATCGGGACAATGCCAGCGTATCCGGTCACAGATGCCGGAAGAACGACGGTATTCTCCGTGATGGGCAGGTCATAGATGAGGGATTCCGGCAGCTGAACCCGTAGAAAATACTGGTCTGCACCGGAAACCGCAGGGTAAGTGAAGTGGACAGAGCGTGTGTTTGCCTCGCCTTGGATGGCGAGGATGCGGCAGTCTGTCACGGCATAATAGGTTGCTTCTTCAATGGTAATCTGCATGAATCGTCAACACTCCTTTACATGGTTTTTGTGTGCGAAAGAAACCCCTTTCACTATACAGCGATTTTCGGGAAAAACTTGTACACAAACGTACAAGTTTTTTTGAAATTTACAAAACGTCCATGTTGTTTGGAATTTCTCACAAATTGGAGTGCTGATTTTTGTGCAGAATTATGATGGCAACGTCCAGAATAAAATACACAGAACTATAAAATAAGAGGACAGCGGAAACCGCCATCCTCCCATCTCATTCCGATTTATGGATACGAAATCGCATTAGCCTAAAATTTTCTCTGCCAGTTCTGCCGGCTGGGAAACAATTGTTTTTGCCCCATGTTCCAGCAGAAAATCTCTTGACCGGAAGCCCCAGTCTACAAAAATACCGTCCATCTTGGCATTCTTGGCGGTTTCGACATCCACATCCGAATCGCCGATATAAACCGCCTGCGAGCGGTCAGTCTGCAACTGCTGCAACACTTCGTTGACAGCGTCCGGAGCAGGCTTTTTCAGAATGTTCTTCCGTTCGCCCACGGCAAAATCAAACATCCCGTCAAAATACTGCTTGCAAAGCTCCTGCACAGCATAGTCCGCCTTATTGGAAACGACAGCCGTCTTGCAGCCAGCGTTCCGCAGCTGCTGCAACAGTTCCGGAATCCCTGCATAGGGCTGCGTGGTGTCCGCACAGTGTACCCGATAGTGTTCCGTGAAATCCTGATGCACCTTGTCAATCTGTGCAACCGGTGTCCCAGCTGGAACGCCTCGTTCAATCAGTTTCCGGATGCCGTTTCCGACAAAGAACCGGACTTCTTCCAGTGTATGTTGCGGATAGCCCGACAGCTGCAACGCTGCATTCAGACTGTTGGTCAAGTCCTGTAAGGTATTCAAAATCGTGCCATCCATATCAAAAATCGCAAGTTGATAACGCATACCATCACCCTTTTTTCATTGGTGCTTTTATTATAATGCGAATTGTATTTCTTTTTCAATTGTTTTTTGTGAACACAGAAAAATTGATGGATTTGCAGCCCAGAACATCTAGCCAAAAACGCAAACAAGGACTTCCAAAAGGAAGCCCTTGTTTGCATATGATTGAGAAAAATAAATAGGATGGTTCAAAGGAACAGTGGCGAAGAACCACTGTTCCCTATATGAGGATTACAAAATGAAGATTTCTACACTTGGGGAAGCGCGAAATTCTGTAGTTTATTATAGCAGAGAAAAGCAGGACTGTATAGCAGATTTGTTCTATAATTATCAGAATTGTACGGAAAAAAGAAAAAATTTTTGGAACGATTTGCGAGAATCCCTTGTAAAAAGTTACAAAAGCAGCGTTGTATCTCGGCGGTTTTTATGGTATAATGGAAAAAATTGCGGAAAAGAAGGTGCATTTTTACCATGAAATTTTTTTCAAAAAAGCGTTGGATGGCAGGGCTGCTGAGCGTTGTTCTGTGCAGTTCCGTGCTGCCTGCGAATGCTTGGGCGGCAAACGTGGAGGAAACTCCCGGTTTACAGCTGCAAACGATTCTCATTGACAATGACGGGAAAAACTGGACAACGGAAAGCTGGGGCGGTGCAACCATGACCCCAAACACCAACTGGACAACACTGAATATGCAAGACTATTACGAACACGGTATGTTGCACTTTGCGGTGAAAAACAACGGTACGGGAACGACGACGTTCCGGATTGGCTTGGTTTCCCATCACCACAACCAGACCATCAAGATTGAGTGGTCGAGTCTGGAACAATACGGGAAACTGAACGCAGAAACCAACTGGACGGCATACAGCTTGCCGATTAAAACGCTGGTGGATGCCTATCCGGATTCCGATTTCCGGCTAGATAACTTCTGGTATGTGTATGTAGGCGGTGTGTCGAGCGATACCACGCTTTCGTTCCAGAATGTCAAGATTACCTCCACGGATGACGAGCGGCAATATCCCATGATTAAGGTGAATCAGGTCGGCTATTTCTCCAACGGAGCAAAGACTGCACGGGTCAGCTATTTTGAAAAGTTCGGCTCACTGGATGGAAAAACCTATGAAATTGTAGATGCGGAGCAGGGGAATGTTGTTGCAACCGGAACATTGCCCACAGCACAGAAAGAAGAAACGCTTTCCGGCGAAATGGTACATACGATTTCCTTTGATGCGGTGACAGAACCCGGCTCGTATTATATCCGCATTCCGGATGCTGGATTGGATGCGTCTGCTCGTTCGCCGCAGGATGTTGCGGATGGATTGGATACCGACACGATTTTATCGCCGACATTTTCCATTGAAAATCATGTCTATGATGCACTGTTCAGCGACATGACGAAATATTTCTACTATCAGCGGCAGGGCATCGACCTGGAAGAAACCTATGCTGGTGTATTTGCCCGTGAGAATCTGCATCCCAATGATGTAACGGTTAAGAAGTGGTCAGACCGAGAGAACCCAAACGCTGAAACCTATGACGTTTCCGGCGGCTGGTATGATGCAGGGGACTATGGAAAATATGTTTCTCCGGCAGCCGGAACGGTGGAAGATTTGCTGCTGGCATACGAACTATTTCCGGACACGTTCAACAACATGGATTTGAACATCCCAGAAACCGACCCGAACAATGCCCGTTATGTGGATGCTCCGGGGATACTGAGCGAATTGAAGTGGGAACTGGATATGCTGCTGAAGCTGGAGCACAGCGACAAGGACGGCTCGTTCTATGTGGCAGCGAACTATAAAGACGACGTGATTTATCTGGAAGATACGCTGCGTTCGACCGATACGTATCAGTCAGACGATTCCGCAAAGGACTTGCGTTCGCACCTTGCAACCGCCGATGCAGCGGCAATCTTTGCACATGCTTACCTGGTCTATCGGGAGATTCCAGCATATGCCGACTTTGCAGATACCTGTCTGGAAACCGCACTGCGTGCATGGAACTGGGTGACAGACCCATCCAACCCAAAGCATATGTCAATTGGAGCAGCGAACCGGACTTATACCTTTACGCAGGAAGAATTTGACCGAGATTTATTCTGGGCAGCCGGCTCGCTCTATCGGGCAGTGAAAACCGCTGGCGGCGATGTCAGCCCGTATGAAAATTACCTGCTGGCAAACTGCAACACCGATGCTGTGCAGAACTGTTTCAAGAACATTTCGCTGAGCTATAACCATGCCGGAGAATCGTTCTTAGGCTTTTTCCACTATCTGTATCAGAACGAGCAGCCAAATGCAGCCATAACAGCGGCGTTTTCCAACTTCACCCCGTGGCGAACAAATATGTTGCAGCATAACAACTGGGGCATGGTGTTCCCGAACTGGGGCTATTGGTGGGGCTCGAACCGCAATGTTGCACAGAATGCCATGACCTTGCTGCTGGGCAGCGTCATCCTTGAGGGGCAAGACAACATTCCGACGGCTGTTTCTGAGGCAGCAGACCACGCTTTTGATTATCTGTTAGGGGATAATCCGATTTCGTTCAGCTATGTTTCTGGATACGGGGAACGCAGCGTGGAAAATATCTATAGCAAGATTTACTCGGTTGATGCAGCCTTGACTCCGTATCAAGTGCCGAAAGGCTATGTGACAGAGGGGACGAACAATCACAACAACCGCCATCTTTCCAAGTTTGACGGGAAGTGCTACATGGACAGCGACACGGAATATACCACCAATGAAAATACGATTTACGGGAATGCATCGGCACTGTTCCTGACCGCTGCGGTGATTGCAGGGCATACCGACCCCGAACCGGACACCGTGCAGGGTGATGTGAATGCAGACGGCACATTTGACCTTGCAGATGTCGTGATGTTGCAGAAGTGGCTAATCCGTGCCGGAACGCTGACCGACTGGACAGCAGGCGACTGGAACGATGATGAAACCATCACTGTGGTTGACCTCTGCCTGATGAAACGGGCGTTAAATACGCCAAAAACTTTGGAAAGAATATTTCTGGAGTCAGAGCTTTTGCTTGCTCACAACAGGTGGAGTACCGATTGAAGTGATAAAGAAATATATCGAAAGCCAAGGGCAGAAAGACAGAGGAAAGAAGTGAAATTATGGCAAACAAGGCATACAAATTCAGGATATATCCAAACACAGAACAACAAATCTTGTTTGCTAAGACTTTTGGCTGCGTTCGCTTTGTATACAATCGTATGTTGGCAGATAAAATTAAGTATTATGAAGAAACCGGAAAAAGCTGAATAATACACCTGCTCAATACAAAAAAGAATTTGAATGGTTGAAAGAAGTGGACAGCCTTGCTTTGGCAAACGCTCAAATGAATTTGCAGACAGCATACAATAATTTTTTTAGAAGTCCTAAAATTGGTTTTCCAAAATTCAAATCCAAGAAATCCAACCGCAAAAGTTATACAACAAACTGTGTAAATGGAAATATATCCGTTGAAAATGGTTATATCAAACTTCCAAAAGTCGGATTTGTAAAGCTAAAACAGCACAGACAGGTTCTATCTGATTACAAACTGAAATCTGTTACAGTAAGCCAAACTCCAAGCGGAAAATATTATGCAAGTGTTCTTTTTGAGTACGAAAATCAAGTACAAGAAAAAGAACCTCATAATTTTCTTGGACTAGATTTCTCCATGCACGAATTGTACAAGGATAGCAAGGGAAATGAACCTGCATATCCAAGATACTACAGACAAGCAGAGAAAAGATTGAAACGTGAACAACGGAAACTTTCGCTTATGCAAAAAGGTTCTAAGAATCGAGAAAAACAGCGTATCAGAGTTGCAAAACTGCATCAGAGAGTAGCGAATCAGCGTAAGGATTTTCTGCACAAGCAGTCAAGACAGATAGCCAATGCCTACGATTGTGTGTGTATTGAAGCCCTTGACATGAAAGCTATGTCACAGGCGTTACATTTCGGGAAATCCGTTTCCGATAACGGCTGGGGGATGTTCACAGCATTTTTGAAATACAAACTTGAAGAACAAGGCAAAAGACTTATTAAGATAGACAAATTCTTTGCAAGCAGTCAGCTTTGTTCATGCTGTGGATACAAAAACACAGAAACAAAGAATCTCAGCATAAGAGCATGGGATTGCCCTGAATGTGGCACACATCACGACAGAGACGTAAACGCTGCAATCAATATCAGAAATGAAGGAATGCGAATCGTTTTCGCATAGCCAAAGCCAATAGAACCGTGGGACACACGGGGTTAGCTCGCTTATGCTGTAGTCAGTGGACTGCTCGAACGAGAACCGACTGCTTGTTCTTGCAAGAGGAAGCCCCCGCCTCTTCAGGCGGGGGAGGATGTCACTCAAATTCACACAGATACCCAATCCGTTCCGGCTTGTAATATTTCAAGATGTCGTTGCTGGTGTCGTTCAAGCTCCAGTAATCGTCTACATACCACAGCAGAATATACGGTTCCATGGTGTGTTCCGGAGAAGAGTTGTCCCAGCCGGAAGGCTCATTTGGATACCAATGGCGTGCATTGTCGATGTAGTTCAAGTTGCTGCCGTTCAGCCAGCTTGCGGTGATGGTAGAACCATCATTGGAAATATAGGTCGAGCCGCCCAGCCATACATACCGCAGCCCCGTTCCGGACAAAACAGAAATCGCCTGATTCCAGTCTTCATCGCTGGTGATGTAAGCGAGATGACCGCCGGCAGCCTCGCATTTTTGTTTGGCATCTGCCCAAGTGCAGGCATCTACAAACGCCTGATACGTTTTTCCGGCAGGCTGTGGGTCTGGTTCTGGAGTCGGAACGGCATAAACAGAAGGCGAGTCGGTCTGTGGCACGGTGACTTGTTCAATGACCGTTACCACAGAAATTTTGGTTTCGATTTCCGGAGCAGCCGTTTCCGCTGCCGGAGGTTCTGTTTCTGCAGCCATTTCCGTGGTTTCTGTCTGGGCAACGGCTGCAAGTTCAGAAGTATGGTTGGTCGTATCATTCTGATTCAATTGATGAATGAGAAAGAATCCCAATACAATCATTGCTGCCAAAACAAGAAGAATGGCAACCAGCAGACCAATCAGTACGCCTGTTTTTTTCGGCTTTTCCGCATAGACTGTGGTGGCTTGTGCTGGCGGCTGCTGGGTTGGCAGCACAAAGGGTTGCTGGGGTGGTTGTGCCTGTTCTGGAGCAATCAAATCAAGCTGACAGCCGCAGTTATCACAAAAAATATCTGTGACTGGAAATTGTCGTCCGCAGTTGGGGCACTGCTTATAGGGATTCATGGACGTTCCTCCTTTGGTACATGAGTTGGAAATTCATGTTTTTTCTATGAAATGCTGTTTTTATTATACCAAAAAATTATAGATTCGTCAAGGCGAATCCTGTAAAAAATCCCATATCTAGAAAAAACCGACAGAAAGAACCTTGCTTTCTGTCGGTTTTGAAAAGCCATCGAATGAATTTCTGTTTATGCGGTCTGTGCGAACTGGGAACGATACAAATCTGCATAGAAGCCATTCTTTGCAAGCAGTTCGTCATGTGAGCCTTGCTCGATGATGTCGCCATCTTTCATGACCAGAATCAAATCTGCATTTCGGATGGTCGAAAGCCGATGGGCAATGATGAAGCTGGTTCTGCCCTCCATGAGGTGATCCATTGCCTTTTGAATCTGGATTTCGGTTCGGGTATCGACGGAGGAGGTCGCCTCGTCCAGAATCATGACCCGATTGTCTGCCAGAATTGCACGGGCAATGGTGAGCAGCTGTTTCTGTCCCTGGGAAACATTGCTGGCATCTTCGTTCAATTCCATCTGGTAGCCGTCCGGCAGCTGGCGGATAAAGCTGTCCGCATGGGCTGCCTTTGCAGCAGCAATGACTTCTTCGTCCGTTGCATCCAGTCTGCCATAGCGGATATTTTCCATAATCGTGCCCTGAAACAGCCATGTATCCTGCAAGACCATGCCGAACGCTTTCCGCAGGTCGTGCCGTTCAAAGTCTTTGACGTTGTGCCCGTCTAACAGAATCGCTCCGCTGTTGACATCATAGAACCGCATCAGCAGTTTGACCATGGTCGTCTTTCCGGCACCTGTTGGACCCACAATTGCAATCTTCTGTCCAGATTGAACATCTGCACTGAAATCGTGGATAATCTGCTGCTCCGGCTGATAGCCAAAGGAAACGTGCTGGAACGAAACAGTTCCGGCAATCTGTTCCGGCAGAGCAATCGGATGTTCGGTCGGCACTTCTTCTTCCTCTTCCAGGAATGCAAAGACCCGTTCGGAGGCAGCCGCCATGGATTGTACCTGATTCAAAACCTGTGCAATCTGCTGCATCGGCTGGGTGAAGTTCTTGACATACTGAATGAATGCCTGAATATCACCGATAGTAATTGTTCCCCGAATGGCGAGCAGTCCGCCAGAGAGGGCAACGGCTGCATAGCCCAGGTTTCCGACAAACATCATGATTGGCTGCATCAAGCCGGAGAGAAACTGCGACTTCCAAGCGGAATGGTAAAGGGTATCATTGGTTTCAGAGAATTGCTGAATGGTGTCTTGTTCCTTGTTGTATGCCTGAATGACGGTGTGACCGGCATAGGTTTCTTCTACTTGCCCGTTGATGTGTCCCAAGTATTCTTGTTGCTGCTTGAAGTATTTCTGGGACTTCTTGACCACCAAAGAAATCATGGCAACCGAAATCGGCAGAATGACAACTGCAATCAGCGTCATCAGTGGAGAGATTCGCAGCATCATGACCAGAACGCCGACCATCGTTGCAACCGATGTGATAATCTGGGTAATGCTCTGGTTCAGGCTCTGTCCGAGGGTGTCGACATCGTTGGTAATGCGGGAGAGCACTTCGCCATAGGTACGGCTTTCAAAGTATGCCATTGGCATGCGGTTGATTTTTTCGGAGATGTCTTTTCGCATCCGGTAGCAGATTTTCTGCGTGACACCGCTCATAATCCAGCCCTGTACAAAGTTGAACAGCGAGCTGAGCAGGTATAAGCCGAGGACAAACAAGAGAATCTGCCCGATTTTCGTGAAGTTGATGCTGCCTGTGCCTTGAATCTTCGCCAGCAGTCCGTTAGAAAGTTCGGTGGTCGCTTTGCCCAAGATGTCTGGGCCAATGACACTGAACACCGTAGAGGCAATTGCACACAGCATGACAATCAGTACGGCTGCATGATATTGTTTCATGTAGGCGAACAGCTTACCGATTGAGCCTTTAAAATCTTTTGGCTTTTCGACTGTCATTCTGCCGCCCATCCGGCGACCCATTCCACGCCGTTGTTCATTCGCCATCGTTCATCGCTCCTTCCTCTGTATCGGATTCAGAGAGTCCGAGTTCTTCCGCAGAAAGCTGTGATTTTGCAATCTGTTGGTAAACGGTACAGTTGTGTAACAGTTCTTCGTGTGTGCCCTTGCCGACAATGCTGCCGTTTTCCAGTACTAAAATCTGGTCAGCGTGCAGAATTGTGCTGATTCGCTGTGCTACGATAATCATCGTGCTGTTTTGTACCTGTTCCTGTAATGCCTTTCGGAGGGCTGCATCGGTTTTCAGGTCAAGGGCTGAGAAACTGTCGTCAAATACAAAGATTTTCGGATGTTTTGCAATCGCTCTTGCAATTGTCAGACGCTGTTTCTGACCGCCGGACACGTTTGAACCGCCCTGTGCAATCGTGCTTTCATATCGGTCATGTTTTTCTTCGATAAAGTCGGAAGCCTGTGCGATTTCCGCAGCCTGCTGAATTTCAGCATCGGTTGCCGTTGGGTTTCCGAACCGCAAGTTGCTGGCAATCGTTCCGGAGAACAGCACGCCCTTTTGCGGAACAAAGCCGATTTGCTGCCGGAGTTCCTCCAGCGGTAAATCTTGAATTTCCACGCCGTCCAGCGTGATTTTGCCGGAGGTCGCATCATAAAGCCGAGGAATCAGGTTGACCAGCGTGGACTTGCCGCAACCCGTGCTGCCGATGATGGCAGTGGTTTTGCCCGGCTCTGCGGTAAAGCTCAGGTCGGAGAGGGCATCTTCTTCCGCATGCGGATAGCGGAACGAAACGTGGTCGAATGTCAGAACGCCAGCCGGCTGTGCGAGGTGCTGCGGAGCAGTCGGTTCTTGAACAGAAGTTTTGGTCTGCAATACTTCGTCAATTCTGCCAGCTGCAACAGAGGCACGAGGCAACATCACCGACATCATGGTGAGCATCAGGAAGGACATGACAATCATCATTGCATAGGTGATGAATGCGGTCATCGAGCCAACCTGCATCGAACCGCCGTCAATGCGGTGGGCAGCAACCCAGACAATCAGAATCGTCAGGCTGTACATAATCAGCATCATGACAGGCATCATGAACGTCATAACCCGATTGACGAACAGGTTGGTTTTGGTGAGGTTCTGGTTGGCAGTGTCGAACCGTTTTTCTTCGGTTTTTTCTCTGCCGAATGCCCGAATCACAGATAATCCCGTCAGAATTTCACGGGAAACCAGGTTCACACGGTCAACCAGTGTTTGCATTTTCTGGAACTTCGGCATGGCAATTGCCATCAAAACACCGACAATGCCCAGAATGACCAGCACGGCTAAGGCAATGACCCAGCCCATGCCAGCACCGGTATTGACGACTTTCAGAATGCCGCCAATACCTAAAATCGGAGCGTACAGCAGCATCCGCAGGAAGATTGCGGTGACCATCTGTACTTGCTGGATGTCGTTGGTGCTTCGGGTAATCAGGGAAGCGGTGGAAAACTGATCCATTTCCGCATTGGAGAACTGCATAACACGGGAGAAGACCTTTTTCCGCAAATCTCTGCCGACCCCTGCACCAACCCGTGCAGCCACATAGCTGATGCAAATCGTCACTGCCATCATGGCGAATGCGATAGCGATCATCTTTCCGCCGGCTGCCCAGAGGTAATTGGTCTGGATGTTATCGGTATCCAGTCCGGCTGCCTGGTCGCACTGCACGGCATAGGCAATGCCCATGGACTGCACAAGAGATTCGCCCATGGTATCCAGCATGGTTTCAAGCTGACTCCGCATTTCAGAGCGGGTTTCTTCAGTGAACTGTCCAGCCTCCTGCATCGCTGCAAAGAGCGGACGAACGTCCACGCAAGTGACGGTAGTTTGGTTGCCGTCGTCGTCCTCTTCGGTGCGTTCAAACGGCGTGAGGGTTACGCCCATGCTCTTCCCGATGTCGGCAATGGACATGGTTTTCAGCTGTTCGGCTGCCTGCGGATTGCCCTGCTGCTGTTGCATGAGCATTTCCCGAAAGCTGTCTTCGGACATCATGGACATCTGGTAGTTCAGCAGGATAGGAACGATGAGGTCGCTGTCGAACTGTTCCAAGTCTTTTTTGGAGAAGTCGTTGCGGTCTAGGAGGTCGCCATCCCCGCTGTAAGCATCCTGCCATGTTTTCTGTTCGTCTGCTGTCATGAAAAGCTGGGCGTTCTGGAACTCTTCCGCCGTAATTTTTTCTGGTAGGATGTGTTCCACACCGCTGTTCTGGATGCCCGTGTCAATGATGTCTGAGGTATACTGCGGAAGGGACAGGTCGCAAAATGCCTGCACCACAAGCAGTACCACAATCATCAGCACGGATTTCCAGTATGGTTTGAGGTTTTTAAAGAGTTTTCCCATCTGGTTTCTGTGCTCCTTCCTTCATTTCTGCCAACTGCTCCGCAGCCGCTGCATAGAGCCGCTGGAGCAGTGCCATGAGTTGTTCGGCTTCCTCTTTGGTGAACCGCTTTTGGATGCCTTCATGGAACGTAGCAAGCGTCTGGTCGGCTTCCTGTACGGCAGTCTTTCCGGCATCGGTCAATGATACATAGGTATTCCGGCGGTCGGAACGGCAGACTTCCCGCTGTAAATAGCCGCCGTTTTCCAGACTTCGCAGGGTACGGGACACCGCTGGCTGCGGAATCTGCATCTTCTTGGCAATCATCGAAACGGTGCAGGAATCGGGATGTTCCTTTTGCAGGCAGCTGATTGCATAAAGCACCATGTAATCCTGTCGGGGCAGCGGCAGCGTTGCCAGCAGGTTCAGGCTGCGGAATTGCTGCATCATTTCAAAGAATGCGTGATGTTCTGGATGCATCATCATGGTATGCACCTCCCTTCAATTCATAACAATGTTATGTATTAACATTGTTCTATTATAACGTGCGGTATAAAATTTGTCAAGGGGGGCTGGAGCAGGTTTCACCAGATTTTCACAAAAAAGGCTGACCGGACGATTCCAGTCAGCCTTTGTGCATTGCTTTTGTGCAATTTGTATCCATTTCCATTCAGATAGACACATAGTCAGGGTCGGTATTCTCTGCTTTCAGGTGTGCGTCTAACGCTGCTCGGTTCAGCTGGTCGCCGATGACAATCAAGACGCTCTGCCCGTTGGAAACGGTCTGCAATTCCGCCTTTTTCTGGGTCAGATTGATGCTGAGCCAACGGTTCTGTTTCAGCGGCAACGCCCCCTTGATGCGGTAAATCGTCCCGCAGTTCGGGTCATTCAGCATCGCTTGCAGAATCTCCGGAATCCGTTCATCCGGCAAGTGGATATGCATGAAATAATGTACCTCGCTGTGGCTCTGGATGTCGTCTGCATCGTATTGCTTCACATAGCTGCTGTTGCGGTAGCCGGCAGCTTGCAGCTCCTGAAAGTCGGTATCCGTCATGCTGTCCCAATCCTTGAGGAAGAGGTCTTGCGGCTGAAACTGGCGGCTGCACTGAATCGCAGCAAGCGAGCGGTTCAGATGGCGAAGCGTGCGGTCGGTCAATTCCGCCTCGGAGCAGTCTGGCAGCAGAGAACGCTTACTGAGCACCAGCTTTCCGCAGCAGGCAGCCTCAGAGGCAAGCAGGTATTCCATTTGTGCAGACAGCACCTCGTCCATGGTTGCATCCACGATGGTCAGAATGCTGCCGATGGAGAACCAGCGGTCGAGGGGGGATTCATACAGCGTGTCGAAAAATTCGTCCATGTCGAAGATTCCGGAGGGTTCTAAGATGACACGGTCAAACTGCTGCATCCCAAGGGCAATCAGCTGCGTTTTAAAGCGGCGTTTGTGGCAGGTCGGGTCATTGCAGCCGGATATCATTTCCACCTTGCAGCGGTCGCTCTGGAGGTCTTGCAGCATCATCCGGTCAACGTTGACTGCTCCGAAGTCGTTTTCGAGGATGGCAATCTTCTTGCCCTGTGCGAGCAGGTCGGTGGCATACTTGCGGATGAAGGTGGTTTTCCCAGCCCCAAGAATGCCAGTAATGAGGTCGATTGTGGTCATAGAGCATCTTCCTTTCTAAGGCTTATTATAACAAAAAACCGGCGAAAATGCAACGCCAAAAATTAGAAATAAAACAGAAATGTGAAAGGGGATTGTCGAATCCAAACACGCAATGAAAACAATTGGTTTACAGTTTTTTATGACATGTAAAATCTCTGAAAAGTCGCCATGCTGGCTTGCTTTTTGCCTGTTTTTATGCTATGATGAAGGGTGCGAAGGGGGAAGATTATGATACAAATTGCGATTGTGGATGATGAAAGCAGACAAATTAAAATCATCCAGCAAAGCATTCAGAAATTTTTTCGACAAAAAAATCGAGAAGATGACTATCGCATTGATACCTTTCACAGCGGAGAATCCTTACTCTTGAGCAGTCGCCTTTATGACTTGATTTTTCTCGATATTCAGATGAACGGCATGGACGGCATTGAAACCGCGAAAAAAATTCGGACGTGGGATAGAAAGGTATGTGTGATTTATGTCAGTAATTATACGGAGAAAATGGCTGCATCGTTTACCGTACATCCATTTTCTTTTTTACCAAAACCGATTCGACAATCGGACATTTACAAGAATTTAGAGGACTTCTTGCTTTATACCCAGCCGGAAGAACCAAAGACCAGATTGGTGTTTCAGACGTTAGAGGAACAGATTTCCGTCAACATGGAGGACATTCTCTATTTTGAATATAGTCAGAATCGCCGTGTGAAGTTGGTGGCAACAACTGGATTTTGGTATCTTTCCAGCAGCATGAAAAACTTGGAAAAACAAATGCAGTCGTATGGCTTTTTAGTGCCGCACAAAAGTTTTCTGGTAAATCCCGGACAAATCCTTTCCTTTGGTGCAGAGATTGAGATGAAAAATCATGAAATGATTCCGATTGCGAAGAATCGCCGGAGACAGGTTCATGAACAAATCAGTGCCTATTTACACAATAGTTTAAATATCAATTGGAGGGATTAAACGATGATGATGGAATTTTTAGCGAATACGATTGTAAGCATTGCAACGGTACTTTCTGGAACGTGGGTCTTATTTCAAATTCTGGAACGAAGGTCACACTTTCTCTTGCGATTACTGGGCGTATTGGGAATTGCAATTGTGCAAGGTGTAATTGGACTATTGCAAATACCCGTTCTCAATATGACATCTGCGATGCTTATGATTGTGGGGTCAACGTTGCTTTGCTATCGATGTAAAAAACTTTATTTTTTGGTCTATGATATTTTGATTGCTTTTTGTGGATTTCTGACGGATGTTTTCTCTGTCTTGTTGCTTTCTACTTTTTATGATAGTAGTATTTCTTCTACATTGCAAGAAAGCAACATTTGGGTTCGAAATATATTTGCAAGTTTAACAGCATTTTTACTTTGTCAACTCTTATTTACGTTGATACGAAAAAAACATGCAATTTTTTCTTGGTATGAGGCGATTTTCTATACGATGCTGGCAACTGGAGAAATTGCGGTATTTGCTTATATTTGTAAATACATTCAAGCGTATTCTTCTGGTATGTTTTTAATTTTCTTTTTGCTGGGTTGTTTGGTGTTGGATGTCTATATTGTTGCTGTATTTTACCGGATTTCGATTGTTCGGAAGACCGAAAAAGAAAATGCACTGTTACAACAGCAATCAGAAATGCAGCTGGAAGTATACTCTGATTTGCAGCAGCGGTATCAAAATTCGATGGAAACCATTCATGATGCAAAACGGCATGTGCGAGCTTTGGAATCTCTGATTCAATCCGACCATCTTGCAGAGGCACAGCAATACAAGGAATCTCTGTTTCAAAAGCTGAATGAATTACAGCCATCCATTCAGTGCGAAAATCCGCTGCTCTCTGCTATCTTAAATCATGTTTTTTTGAAAGCAGAACAGCGGCATATTGTTTTGAAAATGGACTTACAGGGAGAAGAACAGCTGTCGATGTTGGCTGGTGTAGACTTGACCACGATTGCATCCAATCTTTTGGATAATGCCGTAGATGCGGTTTCAGAATTGCCGGAGGAACAGCGATACATTCATTTTGCAGTGGCGTTTCAAATGGGAGAAATCATGATTCATGTGGAGAATCCGACAAAGAACGACTTAAAGCGAGAGGGAAACACCATTGTTTCTACCAAAGAGGGACATTTGGGGTTGGGCTTGAAGAATGTAGAAATGGTCGTAGAGAAATATAAGGGCAATTTTAAAACCGATGTAGAAGATGGAATATTCATCGCTGCGATTACGATTCCAACAGCAACGAATTTTTAAATGAACTTTTTGTGAAAATCAGCCTGAAAATCCCGTTCGGTGCAAAAGATTCCCGTTTGATGCAAAAGAATTGACACTTTGTGGTGCTTATGATACGCTGAATTCACAAGATGTCTTGAATTTGTTTTTAAAAAGGGTGCATTTGAATGAAACAGGCTTCCAAAAAGGTATTACAGGTAGCAGCTTCCATTGCCAAAAAATCATCTTCTTTCTGGGCAAATTTTCCTTGCAATTGGTGGGATTATCAGCCAAAGACACCGAAATCCGTGAAGAAGATGCGGAAATTCTGATGTTGCAAACATTCTCGGAAAAATTTGCAAAGAAATTGATACAGGCGGAAATCATTCCCGAATCCGATGCAGATATTTATGTGTTCGGATGCTATCAGTTTGGAATGATGCTCTTAAACATTGTGACGACAATTGGTTTGGGCATTCTGTTTCGACTTTTTTTGCCATGCGTGCTGTTAAATCTGTCGTTTATTCCCATTCGCATTTCTGCGGGCGGACACCATGCGGATTCTCCCGTGAAGTGCTATGTGGTATCGACGCTTTTGATTGCAGCATTGCTGGCAATTCTGAAGTGGGTTTCTGTTTCGCTGCTTGCCGCTTGGATTTTGATTCTGGCTGCAAGTGCGGTGCTGCTCTGGCTTGCACCAGTGGAAACAGAAAACAATCCATTGGATGAAACAGAAGTTCGGGTTTATCGCAGAAGAACCAGAATCGTCTTAGGCATGGAGCTGCTTGCGGCTCTGCTGGCGACACTGCTGCACCGGAACTTTCTGGTAACCATTATCGGATTTGGATTACTCACCGCATCGTTCATGCTGGTGGTTGGAGCATGTGCGAATCTGAAGCGGCATTGGAACCGCTGCGTTTAAGCGAGGGAAGAACGCTTTTTCGCAGGGAATCTAGGGTTGCTTTGGTGCAGATGTCGGCACGAAGATGCGGAAATTTTTCATGAAAAAAGCGGTAACACGGACAAGTGTGTCCTGTGTTACCGCTTTCTTTTTTATTCGGTTGGTTCTTGTGGTTCGGAAACAGCATGGATGAATGCATGAATGATGGTCAGCAAGTCATCCTGATGGTTAGGCGGACACTTTTGAATGAGAGCATCCATCATTTCCAGTTCTGCGGTGTGGTCGGGCTGCTCTTCACCGAAGAGAATATAATCTGTCCGCAGGCAGAGCAAATCCGAAAGCTTTGCCAGCGTCTGAATGGAGATGCCCTTGATGCCCAGTTCAATATCGGAGCAGAATTTTGTCGAAACATCTAATTTTTCCGCAAGCTGCTCTCTGGTGTATCCCAGGCGTTCCCGCTGTGCACGGATACGAGCACCCATTTCTTTATACTGAATCGTTTTCATGAGAAAACCCTCCTTGTTGGTTGTTCCATTTCTCTTATTATTGTACAGGAATTTTGGAAACATGAAAACAAACTGCCGGCGTTTCAGAAAGCATGCTTTCAGATGTTTCAGAATGGAAAAATCCACAGGCAAAAGTTTGTCTGTGGATTTTTATGGAAATGCGTCAGACGAGCATTAGTAGTTCAGGGTAACAGCCTGCAAGCTGCCCAGTCCGTAATAGTTATAGATGGTCATGACATCCTGCGGATTCTGAATCTGGAAGGTAATCGTCCCGTTCTGCAAGTCGGAATATGCAATCGGATGCGGTTCGTTCCAGCAGTTTCCCAATACGAGGCAGCCGCCGGAATTTGGAATGCTGCCCTGGAATTGCAGCGTGATGGAGCGAATGTTCTGGTAATTATATGAAGTCAGGTCAAACGCTGTTCCGTATGAAACATTTTTCAGAAAGACATTCTTGCCAGAGCTTGGCTTTGTGGTGGTAGTCGTGGTTTTTGTGGTTGTCGTTGTCTTTTTGGTGGTTGCAGTTGTTTTCTTTGTGGTGGTTGCCTTTGTCGTGGTCGTAGTCGTGGTGGTGGTGGTTGTCGTGGTTGGTCTTGTAGTCGCACGAGTGGTGGTTGCTTTTTTGGGGCACTTTCATGTTGATTCTCCTTTTGTGTTGGTTTGCGTACGCAACTATTCCCAGTATAATCCGGAATTTGTGCAAGGTCAATGGCTTTTTTAAACATTTTCAGAGAATTCACACAAAAACAGATACTTTTCTGAAAACACAAGGCAGCCGGCGGAATTTTTCTTTCTGTACCTTACAAAAATGTCACATTCCTCCGGCAAAATGTCACACAAATCAATGGCGGAGCGATGGGATTTCTGATACAATAAAGACAACAACACAGAAGGGGGCAATTGCAAATGGCAATGCTACAAGTAGAATGTTTGAAGAAAATCTATACCACTCGCTTTGGCGGGAATCAGGTGCAGGCACTTTCGGACGTTTCGTTTTCCGTCGAAACGGGCGAATATGTGGCAATCATGGGGGAATCGGGTTCGGGGAAGACCACGCTGCTGAATATACTCGCAGCCCTCGACCAGCCGACCAGCGGAAAGGTTTTTCTGGATGGAAAAGATTTGACGATGGTCAAGGAACGGGAAATTGCAGCGTTCCGGCGGGATAACTTAGGCTTTGTGTTTCAGGATTTCAACTTGCTCGATACGTTTTCCCTGAAAGATAATATTTTCCTGCCGTTGGTGCTGGCTGGGAAGTCGCCGAAAGAGATGGAGTTGCGGTTGAATCCGATTGCGGAGCAGCTGGGGATTACGCACCTGCTGGAGAAATACCCGTATGAAGTTTCCGGCGGACAGAAACAGCGTGCAGCGGTTGCAAGAGCGTTGATTTCCAAGCCAAAGCTGATTCTGGCGGACGAACCGACCGGAGCATTGGACTCCAAGTCCACAGATGGCTTGCTGGATGTCTTTTCCGCAATTCATGCGACCGGACAGACAATTTTAATGGTAACACACTCCACCAAGGCGGCAAGCCGTGCAGACCGGATTCTGTTCATCAAGGACGGCGTGCTGTTCCATCAGATTTATCGGGGCGGCTGCACGAATGAACAGTTGTATCAGAAGATTTCCGATACCTTGACGATGTTGGCAACAGGAGGGGAACAGGCATGAAAACGCTCTATTGGAAACTGGCGTGGCACGGCATTTATAAGAACCAAAAAATCTATCTGCCGTTTCTGCTGACCAGTATCGGCATTACCATGATGTATTACATCGTATCCTATCTGACGTATAGCAAAGCCATTTATGAAATGCACGGCGGGCAGGAGATGCAAATGATTCTCTCGTGGGGAACGGGTGTGGTTGCCATCTTTGCAGCGATTTTTCTATTCTACATGAACTCGTTTTTGATGCGGCGGCGAAAAACAGAATTCGGGCTGTATAATATCCTCGGCATGGGAAAATGGAACATCGCTCGGATTTTGTGCTGGCAGAATGGGATGTTGTTTGGAACGTCCATGGTTGGCGGTCTGGGGCTGGGCATTCTGCTGTCGAAGCTCTCGGAACTGATGGCAGCGAAGATGCTGGGCAACAGCAGCCCGATGGGTTTCCGGATTGAACCGAATGCCGTGCGGAATACGATTTTGCTGACAGCGGTTTCCTATGGCATCATCCTGCTGTATTCGCTCGGACAGATTCACGTTTCCAAGCCGATTGCCCTGCTGCGAGGGGAAAAACAGGGCGAAAAGCCCCCGAAAGCCCGTTGGCTGCTGACGCTCTGCGGATTGGTGATGCTGGGCATTGCGTATTACTTAGCCGTGACAATTCAACAGCCGATTGCCGCCTTTTCGATGTTCTTTCTGGCGGTGGTGCTGGTCATTCTGGCAACGTATCTGCTTTTCATCTGCGGTTCTGTGGCTTTGTGCAAGCTGTTGCAGAAGAATAAGCGGTATTATTACCAGTTACAGCATTTCATCTCGGTTTCGTCCATGCGGTATCGGATGAAGCGGAACGGTTCGAGTCTGGCTTCCATCTGTGTGCTGTCCACAATGGTTCTGGTGATGATTTCCAGCACGCTTTGTTTGTATCTGGGTTCGGAAGACAGCTTGTATCAGCGATACCCAAGGGATATTTTCGTCACAGCCTATTCCGATTTTGACGAACAAGCATTGGAAGAAAAAATTGCAGAAGTCGTATCCCGTTATTCTCTGCAGGAAAAAAACGAAATACACGAAACCACGCTGCAAATCAGTGGGGTGCTGAACGGAAATCGGTTACAGTTTGAACAGGATTCCCTTGTGGATTATGATGACATTGCAATTGTGAAGATATTCACTTTGGAAGAATACAACCGTTTAGCCGGAACGTCGGAAACATTGCAGGATGGCGAAGTATTGCTATCTGTGATAGATGGTTCATATTCCGGAGATACGATTCAAATCGGAACGATGCAGCCGTTTCAGATTCAGAAACAAGTTCCGCAGTTTGTGGATGACGGCGATGCTTTTGCCAATGTCAGCCGGATGCTGTATTTGATTGTGCCGGATATGGCGATGATGCAGGAACTCAATGAACGACAGGCAGAAGCCTATAATGGGTATGCTTCCGTCATTCAATTCTACAAAGGATTTGATTTGGATGCGGATGCAGACACACAGCTTGCCATTCAGGCAGAGCTGGAGCAGCAGCTTTCGGAAGAAGGCTGTGTTTGTGAGAGTCGGGAAAGTGGGCGTTCGAGCTTCTATGCCCTGTATGGCGGACTGCTGTTCCTGGGCATTCTGCTGAGCGTGGTATTCCTGTTCGGAACGGTGCTGATTATGTATTACAAGCAGATTTCAGAGGGCTATGAAGATGCCGGACGGTTTGAGATTCTGCAAAAAGTCGGCATGACGAAAAAAGAAATCAAGCGAAGCATCAACTCGCAGATTTTAACAGTCTTTACCGCTCCGCTGCTGATGGCAGGGGTGCATCTGGCATTTGCCTTTCCGATGCTGTACCGGCTGCTGACGCTGATGGGGCTGACGAATGTTTCCTTGTTTGCAATCACAACCGTTGGTTGTTTCCTCGTGTTTGCTGCTTTGTATGCGTTGATGTATAAGTTGACCTCGCATAGCTATTATCAGTTGGTGAAATCATAAATGAAAGAAAAACTTACCATGGGAATTGGGATTGGTTGCCTGCTGATACTGGCGATTCCAATCGGCATTCTGATTTTGTTGGCAACGCTGATTTGGAACAGCATGGACGTGTTGTTTCGGTTTTGGAGCAGGCGAAAATGAGAGAGAAACACATCATGGGCGGATTGCTGTGCAGTTGTCTACTTCTCGGCAGCCTGACGGGATGCGGAGCAAATTGGAAAAGCAAGCTGCTGTATGGATACGAAAAGACACTATCCAGCCTAGGCGGCTTTCAGCGAACCAGCAAGCAGCAGCTGTATGGAATGCGGTTGGATGGAGAAGATGCCTATACGGGAACGTATCAGGCAGATTGTCGGAACGTACGGGGGAAAGATGTGGTATTTGGCGGCTGTTCGATTCAGACAAGAACGCTGTGGCTAACCGGAACGGTTGGAGCAAGAAATGGCATCGTAGAAATCTATGTGCTAAACGGCGATAAAGAGAAAGAATATCTGACCCCGAACGAGCAGGGCATGTTCTCTAAAATTATACAGAATCAGGGCGGGAATTGCTATGTGGTGGTAGATTACGCAGATTATACCGGAACGGTGACACTGAGCAGCGAGTATCCGACATAGCAGGGAAACAGAATAGAAGAGAGAAAACAAAAACAAGAAAAGGACGGGTGAACGTCATGCAAGCAGAAGTAAGACGGAAACAAAAAACAACATCCAAAACAAAAAGCTACATTTGCCGTATACTGTTGCTGCTGGGCGTGCTTCTGCTTGCCATGGGGCTTTGGTATGGCGTACAGGGCTATCAGATGTACCGGAACGCCATTGCAGAAACTCCGATTGCCGAGAAAACCGCTGCGATGGAACAGCAGGAATCATTTGTCCCCTATGATGCCCTGCCGCAAATTTATGTGGATGCAGTTATTTCCGTGGAAGACCAGCGGTTTTTCTCCCATTCCGGCGTAGATATTTCGGCGATGATACGGGCACTGTGGAACGATTTGCGAACAAGGTCGTTTGCAGAGGGCGGCAGTACCATTTCCCAGCAGCTGGCGAAGAACCAGTATTTCACGCAGGAGAAAACCTTGCAGCGGAAACTTGCAGAGATGTTCCTTGCTCACGCTTGGGAGCAGGTCTGTGAGAAGCAGGAGCTGTTCGCCCTGTATGTCAACACGATTTACTTTGGAGATGGCTATACGGGCATTTCTGAGGCAGCAGAGGGCTATTTCCACACGACCCCGCAGCAGCTGACGGATTATGAAGCCGTGATGCTTGCCGGACTGCCGAACGCCCCCTCCGCCTATGCGTTGCAGGAGCATGCAGATTTAGCAGAACAGCGGATGCAGCAGGTCTTGCAAGCGATGGTTGCGAATCAGAAGTTGACTCAATCGGAAGCCAACGAGATTTTACAGGAGAAATCGTAAATTTTTTTGAACAGATAGACGAATGTTCCACTTTTGATGGATAATAGAGAGAAATCACAAGATGAGGAGTGGAATGAAGATGCGTATTTGTAGTTTCCAGTTGGATGATGCAGCCATCCAGACGATCCATCCAAAAGATGTCTATCTCATAAAGATGGCGGACGAACAATCTATGGAACTGTTCGTGATGCAAGAAGATTTGCTCACGACTTATTATACCTGCCACATGAGCCCGTATCTATGGAAGAGAATCAAACGGGCGTTCTCCATCTCCAAAAACACAAGCAATGATTTGTGGGAATGGAAATCGAGTGGCAGGGGCGATGATTGGTACTGGAAACGGTCGATTCCGACCCAATATCAAAAAGAACTGGAACGCTTGATTCTATTAGACCAGTTCTGGGCAAAACAATGGATGTTGCAGCCGGCATTCTGTCCCTCCGCCCTGCGGCTGCTGCATAAATTGGCAAGGAAAAAGAATCCCTGTGCACCGTTCTACAAAGTCTATCGGGCATAACGATACTTTTACATCCCTTCAACAAAACCCCCGTTTGGAAAAGAATCGGAAAAGAACAGAATCCGAAAAACGGAAAATGTTACCGCAGATTTTCGCACTGTTCATAGAATCCCGTTGACAAAATGCAGAAAAAATGATACAATTATAACAATCATTTGCATGTTCCGGCAAAATCCGGACATGCTTTCTGTAAGAAAATTTCTGATGGGAGGTTCTGTTTGATGAAACGGAGAATTGGAATTTTGACCAGCGGCGGCGATTGCCCAGGACTGAATGCAACCATTCGTGGCGTTGCAAAGGCATGTTACCAGATGCTGGGGACGGAAAATGTAGAAATCGTTGGCATTTCAGACGGCTACTATGGACTGATTCACAATATTTGCAAGGAAATGAAACCGGATGACTTTTCTGGGATTCTGACCCGTGGCGGTACGATTCTAGGAACAAAACGGCAGCCGTTCAAGATGATGAAAGTCATTGGCGATGACAATATCGATAAAGTAAAAAATATGAAGAAAACCTACCAGAGCCAGAAGCTGGACTGCCTGCTGACACTGGGCGGAAACGGCACGCACAAGACCTCACAGCTGCTCTCAGAAGAGGGGCTGAACGTCATCGGCTTGCCAAAGACCATTGACAACGACATCTACGGGACAGACGTTACTTTTGGATTCCATACGGCAGTGGACATTGCAACGGATGCAATTGACCGCCTGCACACGACTGCAAACAGCCACTCCCGGATTCTGCTCTGTGAAATCATGGGCAACAAAGCCGGCTGGCTGACCCTGAATGCCGGAATTGCCGGCGGTGCAGACATCATTCTGATTCCGGAGATTCCGTATGACATTGACAAGGTTTGCAAGTCGGTTCTGAAGCGGAGCGAAAGCGGCAAGAACTTTTCGATTATTGCCGTTGCAGAGGGCTGCTTTGACAAGGAAGAAGCCAAGCTGAAAAAGAAAGAACGGGCAAGACTCCGTGCAGAAGCGGGCGTGATTACCGCAACCAACCGCATCGCTGCACAGATTCAGCAGAAAACACAACTCGAAGCACGAGTTTGTGTACCGGGGCATATGCTGCGAGGCGGCAGTCCGAGTGCATACGACCGGATTCTTGCAACCCAATTCGGCGTATACGCTGCACAGCTGATTAAAGAAGAGCACTATGGCATGACAGTTGCCAAGGTAGGCGGAACGATTACCGCCAATCCGCTGGCAGAGATTGCCGGAAAGACGAAGTTCGTTACACCGGATGACCAGCTGGTAGCAGCGGCTCGGAATCTGGGCATTTCGTTCGGTGACTAATTTTTCATACAAGCATACCATCAACAAAAAGACTGGAGGATACAGAAGTCTGCTCCAGTCTTTTTTTGTCGTTCCGGAAACTTTTTTACAGAACAGCGTGACCCAATCAGAGCCAATCCGGTCTATGGAGATGAAAGGTGGTGGATACCATGCAGGAAGAAACGCTATTAGATTTATATTTCTCCCGTTCGGAAACGGCACTGGAGCAGACGAAACAGCAATACGGAACATACTGCTATGCGATTGCCTACCGCATTCTCTCACAGCCGCAGGATGCAGAGGAATGCGAAAATGAAACCTACTGGAAAGCATGGCAGGCAATTCCGCCCAATCGACCGCACTCTCTGAAAGCATTTCTCGGAAAAATCACCCGAAACCTCGCCTTGCATTTCTGGGAGCGAAACCACGCCGCAAAGCGTGGCGGAAACGCTGTGGATTTGGCATTGGATGAGCTGACAGAATGCATTCCGGCAAGCGACTCCGTGGAGCAGGCAGCCGATGCAGCGGCTCTACAGGCATGCTTGCAATCGTTTTTGCAGCAGCTGCCAAGAGCAACCAGAATCATATTTGTGCAGCGGTATTGGTATTTGAACTCGATTGCAGAGATTGCCCAGAAAAACGGCATGGGAGAGAGCAAAGTAAAAATGATATTGCTGCGGACAAGAAAAAAACTGAAAGCAGCACTCGAAACGGAGGGGATTTCGATATGAGGAAAGACAGAGAAGCAGCCAAACGGCTTTTGCATGCCATCGGGGACATTGACGACCCGTATTTATTAGAAGCGGAGGAACAGCCTATGAAACAGACGAAGAAGCAGATTTCCAACCGTTGGATGAAATACGTTGCCGTGGCAGCCAGTGCAGGAATTGTGCTCACAGGGGCATTGTTGCAGTACGAGCGGAGCAAGTCGCAGTCGCCACTCACCCCCTCTACCACGCAGACAGAGCCAGCCACGACCGAAGAAAGCGTGCAGATTCCCAACCCATTCATTCCCTGTGCGACGCTACAGGCAGCGGCGGACATCGCTGGCTTTTCGCTGGATGCTCCGGATGCCTATGAGGCATATGACCACACGACCATTCAGGCAATCGAAGGGGAAATGATTGAGGTGATTTATGAAGATGCAAGCGAAACCGAGGGCTTGCGGATTCGGAAAGGCATTGGAACAGACCCCATCAGCGGTGACTATAACCGTTATGACAGCGAGGAAACACAGACGATTGCAGGCGTTTCGGTTTCCGTCCGGAAAAACGGCGACTTGATTTTTGTGGCAGAATGGACGGATGGCGGATATGCCCATTCGATTACTTCAGAGAATGGCTTGACGGCGGACGAGTTGGAAACGCTGGTTTCAGAAGTTCATTGATGGGAAGCAGGTGACAGCATTTAGTGTGAAGTTTTTTCATTACGCTATCCGGAATAGCAGCTTGACTTTTGTGACAGAATAGACGGACAGCGTATGAACTGGAAACGTTATCACAAATCCACTGATACAGAAAAGAGGGGGAGCAGATTGAAATTAGACCGACTGATTGGGATTCTCTCCGTGCTGCTGCAACGGGAGCAGGTCACAGCGTTTGAACTGGCGGAGAAGTTCGAGGTATCCCACCGCACGATTTTACGGGATATGGATGCCCTGTGCTGTGCAGGAATTCCCATCGTAACCGAAAAAGGGCGAAACGGCGGCATTCGCATTATGGAGGGCTACAAACTCGATAAAACCGTCCTGCTGCAAAGCGAGATGCAGGCGATTCTTGCAGGGCTGCAAAGTCTGGACAGCATCAGCGGCACGCATCGCTATCGACAGCTGATGGAGAAGCTCTCTGTATCAACCGCCAAGACGATTCCGGCAGAGCATCCGGTTTTGATTGACCTCTCTGCATGGGATTCCGGAGCGATTTCCCAGAAAATCGAACAGATTCAGGCGGCAATGGAGCAGAATTGCAAGATTTCGTTTTCTTACTTCGCCCCGAGTGGCACGACCTCCCGTGAAATCGAACCCTATCACTTGATTTTTCAGTGGGGGCACTGGTATGTCTGGGGCTATTGCGACCTGCGGCAGGATTACCGGCTGTTTAAGCTGACTCGTATCACGGATTTACAGATAGAGCCGGAGCAGCGAGCCGCTCGCAGCGTGCCAGCGTATACCCCCGACCCCATGCCGCCGGAAGAGCCAGCTGTTTCCGTGCTGGTGCGGTTCTCCGCAGCGGTGAAATGGCGAGTGATGGATGATTTCGGAACAGAAGCCCTCCAGACCGAGCCGGACGGTGGCCTGTTGGTGTCGGTCTGCTGGCAGGATCTGCAGGCACTATATTGGCGATTATTGGCATACGGCGAACAAGCGGAAATTCTATCTCCGCCAGAAGCACGGGCAGACTTTGCAGAAATGCTGCGAAAAATCTTGAAAAAGTATGCGGAAACATCAGGCGGTTTTTGATGGCAACACGGGCAAATTTTACAGAAATATTGTGAAAAATTCTGAATATTCAGATTTTATTCAAAGAATAAATCCGCATTGGAAATGAAATTCTGGTATCCTATCAATAGTGTGATGCGTCAATGTCTTAGAAAGGATGCATTGACTATTATGATACTCTATTTGTTATTTCTCATTTTCTGCAATCTCATTTGTTATGTGATTGCTTATTTTGTAAGGGGGGATGAAGAAAAACCGATTCCTTCTCATTGGGTCAAGTGCGGAATCACAACGGTTTTGGAAATCGTCCTGCTGTTCATCCTGCGGGGGATTGCAACGGCGTTTTTCGATGCGGACAACCAGCCGTTTGCAGTCGCTCCGCTGCTCGTCACGCTGCTGCTCGTTGGCTTGGGAACGGCGTTTTCCAGACGGAACACCACCTCCAACCTGCGGAACTATCTGCGGAAAGCGGCATGGATTGCCGGCGTCGTGTTTGTGCTGGAGAGCTTTGTGTTTCATTACACCAGCTTCACCACCCATCCGGAAACAACGGATTTGGTGCTGTCACAGGCGGAAATTAACGATGCTTCGGCAGCACAGATTGTCGATGATACCATTCAGATTTCCGGAAACTGTACGCTGACGTTTTCCAACTTGGAACAAAATCCGGATTTTCGCTATTTGATTCTCAATATTGACGGAGAAGATCATTATTATAATGTAAGTTGCTCCATCAAGGACGACAACTTGAGCAATCGGTTTGAACAGGCAGGGAAGTCGCAGGGAACTGGAACGTATTCGAGCATCCGGTTTTCGATGCTGCCGTATCAGACCTTACATACCGTGCAGCTGCAGTTCACGGATGTAAACGCTGCACTGGTGCTGCACAACGGGACGTTCCACACCGCTGTTCCGTATCATTTTTCCGCTGCACGATTCTTTTTGATTGTCATCATTGCACTGGTGCTGACAGCCTGCAAGCAGTTCCGCATCTGGAACATTCGCTATCGGGCACACAGCTGGAAGCACAACCTTGCCGTGCTGGTGACGCTGTTCGGCTGCATGGCAAGCGTGTTAGCGTTCCGTGTGCCGGATTTGGAGGCGACCACGTTAAATGACCCAATTGACATCAACAACGTCTATGCGATGACGCTGGATGCGTGGGAAAAGGGACAGACCAATATGGACTTAACGCCCTCGGAAGAGTTGCTGCAATCGGAAACACCATATGACAACTCGAACCGAGAGGGCGTATATTACAACTGGGACTATGCTTTTTATAATGGGAAATATTACTGTTACTTTGGCTGTGCTCCGGTTGCCCTGCTGTATGTGCCGTATTACGAGCTAACAGGAAACGTATTGCCGTTGAACTGGGCGTATTGCATCATGACGGAAGCCGTCATTGTGACGCTGTTCGGCTTGATTCTGACGCTGGTGCGAAAGTTCTGTAAGCGACCGCCACTGATTTTGTTATTGCTAGGGCTGGTTTCTGCCGTGGCGGGAAGTGGTGTGCTGTTTGGCTTGAACTACAGTGACCGCTATCATCTCTGCATTTTAACGGGGATGTTCGGGCTGTTCCTGTCGCTCTGGATGGGCTTTGCAGCGATGGATTCCAGTTATGCCGTCCGGACAACCAAACAGCTGCGGAAATTATCGCTACAGCGTGCCCAGCAGGGCAATGGAGAACCGCCGGAGCAGGAAGAAATCCCGATGCCAGTTTCTCCGTACACCGTAAAGAAACGGGAGAACTGGAAGCGGTTTGTCCTGCTGGCAGTCAGTGCAATTGGAACGGTGATTACCGCCGCCTCCCGTCCGAATATGCTGCTTTATGTCCTGATTTTAGTGCCGGTATTTCTGCACCTGCTGTTCCGGAAAGACCTCAAACTTTCCGCAAAAATCACCAGTGCCGCTTGCTATCTGATTCCGGTTGCAGCCGGAGCAGCAGCAATCATGTGGTACAACAAAATCCGGTTTGATGATCCGTTCCAGTTTGGGTCGATCTATCAGATGACAGTAGACAACACCGCTGCCAATAAGATTACGCTTTCCCGACTGCCGGCGGCAATTGCCGTTTATTTCTTCGGCGGACTCGACCAGTTGAATGATTTCCCATTCCTGCGGACAAAGTATTCCAACATTGCAAACCGACAGATGTATTTGTATGTGGAGGGAACGATTGGAGCATTCACACTGCCATCGGTTCTGCTGGGGGCATTGAGTTTCCCGTTTGTTTGGAAGCGTTGGAAGCGGAAGCATTCCGGTTTCGTTCGCCGTGTGATTCTTGCAATGATTGCAGTGTTAGCGGTTGCGTTGGCGTGGGTCGATTTCAGCATGGCAGGAGTGATTCTGCGGTATGCACTGGACATCTTAGTGATTTTGAGTGTCCTCTCCACGATTCTGCTGTTGCAAGTGCCATCCTTGCTGAAAACCTATCATGCCAGCTTGGCACGGGTCAGCGAAAAGGTGATTGCAGCGGCAATGGTGGGAACAGTTGTCGTGTGCCTGTGCATTTTGATTGCCTCTGGGGAGAGCGTTTCTCTGTTCAAGGCACATCCGACCATCTGGAACACCTGGAAAGAAATTTTTGTATTTTGGAGATAAGAAAAGACTTACATTGACGACGAATCACACAGTTTGATATGTGAACAAAAAACAGCAGGGACATCCAACCGATGTACCCTGCTGTTTTTGTTTTTGCAAAGCCTCCCCGGAAAGGGGAGGTGGGCAGCGAAGCTGCTCGGAGAGGTGACCCCTCTGTCAGGGGGGACAATTTAGAACATTCTGTGACAGTGCCCTTTTTCAGGGGCGACAGCGTTCCTTAGTTCTTCTTTTCTTCGTGATATTCCTTTTCGGTGTTGACTGACCAGATGTTCTTCTTGTCCTTCTTGCCGGAAATGATGTTGTCGACTGCTTCAAAGGAAGTTGCCATGGAGTGATCCATGTTGTTGTAACGGTGCTGACCGTTTCTGCCGACACAGTAGAGGTTTTCAAACTGATTCAGATAGGCAATCAGGTCATCAATCTGTGCATAGGTATCGAAGTAAGCCGGATATGCCTTCTTGACCTTTTCTCTGTGGGAATCCTTGACATCCGACGGCGAGCTGATAATACCCATAGAAACAAGTTCCTTGATTGCCATGTTGATGCAAGCCTTGTCATCCATGTTCCAGAAGCTGTCGCCCTCTGCACAGAAGTATTCCAGACCAATCCAAACGGTGTGTTCTGGGTCTTCAACCATGTACGGTGACCAGTTGTTGAAAATCTGAATCCGTCCGAGTTTCACGCCGACATCCTGTACATAAATCCAGCAGTCCGGAACGATGTTGCCGAGGGTTGGGATATTGGTTTCGTTTTTCAGGTTCAGCTTGTCGACCAGCAAGCCAACGGTGACGAAATCCCGATACGGCAGACCCTTTGCAATGGCTGCGATGTTGTTCGGAACGTCATTCATACCAGCCACCAAATCCTTCAGCGGCATGGAGGAGATGAACAAGTCGCCTGCAATTTCCTGTTCCTTGCCGTCCTGCTTGTAGGTCAGGGAGAGAATCTTGCCTGTCTTGTCGGTGTGAATCTGGGTGACTTCGCTGTTCATGAGAATCTTACCGCCCATTTTTTCAATTTCGGAAGCGGTGATTTCCCAGAGCTGACCCGGACCATACTTCGGGTAATAGAATTCTTCAATCAGAGAGGTTTCCACCTTGCGGTTGGTCTTATTCGGATTCAGCTTGGAGAACATATCCTTGATAACCGCAGTGATGGACAAGCCCTTGACACGCTGCGAGCCCCAGTCTGCAGAGATTTCTCTCGGATGGCGACCCCACAGCTTTTCGGTGTAGCCCTCGAAGAACATGGAATACAGCTTTTTGCCGAAGCGATTGATATAGAAGTTTTCCAGAGAGGATTCTTCCTTTTTGCCGATGGTGCTCTTTAAGTAGCTGCATCCGGCTGCAACGGTGGTAGCGAAGCCCATGTTCTTGATGGTATCCCACTTCAGGGAAACCGGATAGTCAAAGAACTTATGCTTATAATAAATTCTGGATACCCGATTCCGCACCAGCATGACACGGTCGGTTTTTTCCGGGTCTGGACCTCCGGCAGCGAGCTTCTTTTCCCGATGCAGCTTGATGTCATCGAACGACGGCTTGCCCTGACGTGGCATCATCTTTTGCCACCAGTCCATAACCTGCTGGTCTTTGGAGAAGAACCGGTGTCCGCCAATGTCCATGCGGTTGTTTTTATATTTTACGGTTTTCGAGATACCGCCGATGGCATTGCTTTCTTCTAAGATGGTGATGGAATACTCCTTTGGGGCACGCTGGAGCAGCTCATAGGCTGCGGTCAACCCTGCCGGCCCTGCACCAATAATCACTACGTTTTTCATGATGGTAATACCTTCCTTAATTTGATAGATGTTTTTTAATTTTGGGCTTGCTTCACAAAAAAACTGTAAATCTCGGTTGATTTTTTGTGGATTGCCAAACAAATTTATTATATCATATTTTCAGAACGCTGTCAACAAAATGAGCGGTTTTTAAATCTTTTTTCTTTTTTTACAAGATTTCCGGTTTGGTTTGTGGTAGAATCAGAGATAGAAAAAGGAGGAATGCGAGATGCAAAAATCATATCAGAAAAACGAGCATGAAATTTATCTGGAGAACGAAGCCGGCGAGCGAATCGCAGAAATTTTGTTTCCGGAGGTAGAACCGAAGGTCTATTGCATTCAGCGGACGTTTGTGGACGACAGCCTGCGGGGGCAGGGGGTTGCCGGAACGCTGATGGAACTTGCAGTGCAGGCGATTCAGGAGCAGGGCGGAACGGTCACGGCGACGTGCTCGTATGCCCAGCACTGGCTGGAGAAGCACGCCAAATAAACGAAACCGCAGAAGAACCGGACGTTTGTGGGCGGAGCAGGGCGGAACGGTTACAGCGACTTGTTCGTATGCTCAACATTGGCTGGAGAAGCACGCCAAATAAAGCCTCCCCTTTCATGGGAGATAATTAGAAGACCCATCCGTATCGGAACAGTTGACGTTCCGGTGCGGATGATTTTATATTGCATTCAAAGAAGCACCCGTCCAATCAGGCTTTCGTAGATGTCGGCATTTTCAGAGCGGGGTTCTTCTTGTTTTGTTTTTTTGTGGGGTGTTCCCTCGGACTGATTCCAATAGAGCAGGGTGCTTTTCCAGTTGGTAATGGGCTGCTGATTTTTCGTCATCCAGCCCGTTTCCGTATAGTAATCATAAAACTTCTGGACATCCACGCAAAGCCCCTCTTGTTCTGCAAACGTCTGAATCTCTATCAGCGTTGGAATCTTTTTACTGGTTGCATCTAAGATAGATAGATTTCTTTCTTCTTTTTCTTCTTGTTCTTCTATCTTCTTATTCTGTTGCCCGTTGCTTGCCGTTGGCTTGTCCATGGTTTGCCCCTCGTTTGACCGCAGGCTTGCCCCTGCCTGAAACAAATCGAAGTTTTTAATCGCAAATACGGTACAATTTGGGTATGCAGTCTTTGCCACACACCCTGCCGCTTCAAGGTGTTTGATGGCAGTCCGCACCTTTTTGACAGATAGTCCGGTTTTCTCCGCCAGCCGTGTGTAACTGGAAACCATACCGCCCCTTGGAACAGGAATTCCGTGCCAGCTGTTCGGGACAATATCCGCTTCAATGAGCAGCCGTACAAAGACTGCCACGGTGTTTGCATCGTCAGACCATTCCCAGTTCCGAAAAAAGAGCCGTGGTAATGTTACATAGCCGTTTTCTAGCATCGCTTCTCACCGCCTAATATTTTGCATGAAATATTGCTGGTTTGCAGGTGAATGGATAATATCATCAAAAATTCCTCCCTTTCTTGTATGACTGGAGGTTGCCGAGATGGACAGCCCCCTTCATATTACAGGGATTTTCGGGAAAAACTTGTATGCAAACGTACAAGTTTCGAAACGAATTTACAGCTTTGTCAAAAAAATTGGAGGATGCGACAAAAATAAATCTAAAAACTTGTATGAAATGCCGAACGGATGGGAGCAACTTTGTGAATAAAATCAGAATGAAGTGTGTATTTTTGCTTCATAAATCGCACGCCGATACAAAAACAGGTAGAAAAAAACCGTCAGTTCAATGACATCCGATAGGGCGGTTATTTTTTTGTCGTACTAAGTGTCGTACAGGCACTTTTAGCAAAAAACAAAAACCCACGCAATTCCGAAAAAGTCTCGAAACTGCGTGGGTTTTCTCTGGTCTGAGTGACCGGACTTGAACCGGCGGCCTCTACCACCCCAAGGTAGCACGCTACCAACTGCGCCACACCCAGATAAACGGGGAAGCGTGCCACTGCACGCAGTTCCCCTATTTCATGTAAAAAACTTAGTGATTCAAGCCGTTCCGCAGAGCATCCGCACAATCATCGCCAACTTCTGCACTGACGATTTCCAGTGCATTGCAGTCATACTGGAACCGCAAAACAAAGGCAACCATGCCCGGGTTATCTGCAATCCGGAACGATACGGTTACTTCATCGCCCTGCTTTGCAGTAACAGAATCCGCAGTCAGCACAAAGTCGCTTGCATTGGTTGCAGTCTGTGCTTCTGGTGTTGCATCGCCGACCGTAATGCAGCCGTTGGTGACAGACGGAACGAGTGTCTTTGCATCCCAGTTTGCAAATTCAGAATTATACTGCGAGTCAGACAGGTGGATGACATAGTTGCCGTCCGGAGTGGTTTCCTTTACCTTAAAGGTAACGTTGATCATATCGCCATTGAATACGATATCCTGCGACTTGGTCATATCCATCCAGTAAGCCTGGAACGTATCCAGCTTTTCGGTGTAAGAGGAAGCAGCATTCTGGTTCGGGTCAACCACTGCACCGCCGTTGCTGCTCGGTGTGGTAACAACTTCGGTGACAACCTTGCCGTTATCGTCCACAACCTTGTTGCCGCTGTCATCGGTTACTGCTGCATAAGAGGTAACGACTTCGCTGTTGCCATTAGAAGCACTGTTGCCGTTAGAAGCATTGTTGCCGCCACCATTGGAAGCGTTGCCGTTTGCCGGTGTTGCGGAATTGGAAGAGCCGCCTGCTGCGGTAGTAACAGCATTGCCGTTGCTGTCGGTTGCTTCGGTAGCATCCTGACTGCTGTCGCTAGAACCATTCTGATTGCCCCATGTAAATTCAATTTCTTTTACCATGAAATCAGTCGCACCGGATGCCAGAACTTCATTTCCGCTTGCATCGGTCACGGCTTCACCCTGTTCATCGGTTTCGACCGGCAGGGTTGCTGCGGAAACTTCTGCGGCATCGCTGTTCTTGCTGCTGGAATCGTTATCCCCTGAGCATCCAACTGCGGCCATGCCCAAAAAGCAAGCCAGAAGAACTGCAATCCCTTTTGTTGTTTTTGATTTCATATAAATCTTCCTTTCTATTTTTCAATCCGAACAGTCCACAGATGGGACGGGATTCACTTTCAAAGATCGTGTTGCAAAAATTACAACGCCCTCTATTATACTGCATTTTGTTCCGTTCGTCAAGTATTTTTTCGCTTTTTCTGTGGAACGTGTTTATTATACTGCATTTTTTTTGGTTCGTCAAGTCCTTTTGAGAAAATATCATGCAGCTTTCACACAAATTGCACAGTATTTTCGTGTGGAATTGCAGAACTGCTGTGAAACCATACAAGCCAGTGGAAATTTCCGTTCTTTTTTCCAAATTATCACAAAACCATTTGCAATTCAACGCAAAAAAGGGTATACTAAAAGAAAAAAGAAAAAAACGGACAAAAAGGGGAAGTGGAACATATGAAAGAAAAAGAAACCACAAATGCAATGTCTTGTCCAACCAAATCGCCGGAGGCATCCGCCCGCTGGAAAATGATTCTGTCCGGCGTCATCTTTCTGGTGCTGGTGGTCGCCGTGACCATCCTGATGATACCGGTGATGCGTCTGATGATGCAGGAGGGCGGAAAAGAGCAGCTGATTGCAAAAATCCAGTCCTATGGCATTTTTGCACCGCTGCTGTTTGTCCTGTTGCAGGTGATTCAGATTGTCGTTGCGTTTATTCCGGGCGGGCCAATCCCGATGATTGGCGGAGCGGTATTCGGCATGGTGCCGGGGATTCTGCTCAGTCTGGCAGGGTCATTTCTGGGAACAGCAATTGTCTATTATCTGGTGCAGTGGATTGGACGACCGCTTTTGAATCTCTTTGTAAAAGAAGAGCACCTCGAACGGTTTTCCTTTTTAAAGAACCGGCGGAAGATGGAACGCATTGTGTTTCTATTATTTTTGTGTCCGGGCTTGCCGAAAGATGCCCTGACGTACATTGTCGCCTTTAATAAGACGATTCCGCCGCTGCCGTTGTTTTTCCTGACAACGATTGCTCGATTTCCGGCGATGGCATTGACGGTGAAGATGGGCAGCAGCTTATGGGAAGGCAACTGGAAGATGACAGCGTTGGTCGTTGGCATTCTGATTTTGATTGCAGTGGCTGGCGGCTTGATTCGCTGGCATCATAAAAAGAAACATGGAAAAAGCCTTTGACGGCTCGAACATATCAAAGCAGGCAGGCGAAAGAATCGTGCTGCCTGTTTTTGTGCAGTTTTCTGATTGATTCTTGCTGTTTTTTCTCTTTTCAACAGAATTTTGCGGAACAAATCGCAAAAACCAATCAAAATCCTGTGCAATCCTGCAAGTTCTTTCAAAAAACATCAAAAATCAGTCGTCCTGCTCGCAATTGGAATGGAATTGTGGAAAAATAATTGTGCAATCTGCATAAAACTGAAAACGATTTCTTATGCAAATGACTGATTTTCGGCGTTTTTGAATTTTTTTGACCGAAAAGGCTTGCATTTTCGTTAGAACTGTGTTAGAATAAAACCATCGAAAGAACAGAACGAAATCAAACGAAAAAGGAGATGACCAAACGTGCTTGCAGAAGAACGACACGCTTTGATTTTGGATTTGGTCAATCAGCAGGGAAATGTAAAATTAACCGAATTATGCAGTCGGTTGCACGCATCCCAGTCCACCATTCGGCGGGATTTGCTAGAGCTTTCCGAACAAGGTCTGCTGACAAAAGTCCACGGCGGAGCAATTTCCAGGAATGAACGCTTCTTTCCGGTGGAACACAATATGGAGGAGAAAGCAAATCTCTATATTGCAGAAAAAACTGCGATTGCCCGCTATGCAGCATCGCTGCTCGAAGAAGGCGACTTTGTTTATCTGGATGCCGGAACGACCACAGAAAAGGTGATTGATTTCATCCCACTGAAAAAAATCACGTTTGTAACCAACGGCTTCCTGCACGCCAAGCGGCTGGCACAGCGTGGCTTTCAGGTCTACATCCCAGCCGGAGCAGTCAAAGCTGCCACCGAGGCAATCATCGGAGCAGAATGTGTGCTGAGCCTGCAAAGCTATAACTTCACCAAGTGTCTGATGGGCGTGAATGGAATCTCGCTCACGGCTGGCTTATCCACACCGGATAAGGGCGAGGCAAGCGTGAAAAAAGCTGCGATTCACCAATCCAAGCAAGTTTATTTTCTGGCAGACCACTCCAAATTCGACCAGATTTCAGCCATTACCTTTGCACACCTGAACGGCGTGCAGATTATTACAGACCGGCTTCCCGACCAGAAATACCGTTCGGAAGCCACGATTCGGGAGGTTTTGTAAATGATTTATACCGTTACTTTTAATCCGGCAATTGATTATATCGTCCACACCGGAACGATGCAAGTGGGACAGGTCAACCGCTCGCAGGGCGAGGAACTGTATTTCGGCGGAAAGGGCATCAATGTTTCGTTCGTCCTGCACGAACTGGGCTTGCCCTCCAAGGCACTGGGCTTTGTGGCAGGGTTTACGGGAGCAGCCATTGAAGCAGGCATTCAGGAGCAGGGCATTGCAACCGATTTTGTGCATCTGGACAGCGGTTTTTCCAGAATCAACGTCAAAATTAAGTCCGGCGAGGAAACCGAGCTGAACGGACAGGGCCCGAACATCTCAGAGGCAGCCGTTGCAGAATTGTTTGAAAAGCTGAACCAGCTGCAAGACGGCGATGTGCTGATTTTAGCAGGCAGCATTCCGAACACCATGCCGGCAGACAGCTATGAAAAGATTCTGGCACATCTTTCCGATAAGAAGATTAAGGTTGTCGTGGATGCCACGAAAGACCTGCTGCTGAAAGTGTTGCCGTATCATCCATTCTTGATTAAGCCAAACAATCACGAGTTGGGCGAGCTGTTCGGCGTGACACTCCACAGCATCGAAGAAATTGCAACCTATGCGAAGAAGCTGCAGGAAATGGGTGCACAGAATGTTCTGATTTCCATGGCAGGCGATGGAGCACTCTTGATTGACGAAACCGGAAAACAGCACGTTTGCGGCGTATGTAAGGGCACGGTGAAAAATTCCGTTGGTGCAGGTGATTCCATGGTTGCCGGATTTGTGGCAGGTTCGATGCACGGTGATTACGAAGCAGCCTTGAAACTGGGAACGGCTGCCGGCGGTGCAACTGCCTTTTCCGAAGGTTTGGCACAGCGAGCAGAAATTGAACGGTTGTTGCAGCAGCTGTAAAAATCAGAAACAGATAGGAGGAACGCATTATGCGGATTGTTGATTTATTGAGCAAAGACAGTATCTTATTAAACGCCAGCCCGAAAAACAAGGCAGAAGCCATTGATCTGCTGGTGGATTTACAGGTCAAGGGCGGAAAGATTACCGACCGGGAAACTTACAAGCAAGGCATTTTGGCAAGAGAAGAAAACGGCTCGACCGCCGTTGGCGAAGGCATTGCCATCCCGCACGCAAAGAATGCAGCCGTGAAAGCCCCCTCTCTGGCAGCGATGACCGTTCCGGAGGGTGTGGACTATGAAGCACTGGACGATGAACCATCCAACCTGTTATTTATGATTGCAGCTCCGAGTGATGGCGGAGATGTGCATCTGGAAGTGCTCTCCCGTCTGATGGTCATTCTGATGGACGAAGATTTCCGTGCAAAGCTGTTAGCAGCCGAAAGCAAGGAAGCATTCCTGCAGGTCATTGATGAGATGGAACGGGAAAAATATCCGGATGAACCGCAGGAAGCCCCGAAAGCTGCACCGGAAGCCGATGGCAGAATCAAGGTACTGGCAGTCACCGCTTGCCCGACCGGTATCGCCCATACTTACATGGCAGCGGAAGCCCTCGAAAAGGCAGGCAAGAAGCTGGGCATTTCAATTAAAGTAGAAACGAACGGTTCTGGCGGTGCAAAGAACATCCTCACCAAGGAAGAAATCGAACAGTGTGATGGTATCATTGTTGCAGCCGATAAGAACGTCGAAATGGCACGGTTTGACGGGAAAAAGGTCTGGAAGACCAAAGTTTCCGACGGCATCAAGATTCCGGAAGAACTGATTCAGAAGATTGAATCCGGAGATGTTCCGGTTTACCACCACGCAGGCGGAGCAGGCGAATCGCAGGATTCCGGCGACAACGAAAGCTTCGGCAGAAAGATGTATAAACACCTGATGAACGGCGTTTCCAATATGTTGCCGTTCACGATTGCCGGCGGTATCTTCATTGCAATTGCCTTTTTGATTGATACACTCGCCGGAGCACCGCAGGACAGCAGCTTCGGAACGTATACCGCAGCAGCAGCTTTCTTCAAGACCATCGGCGGATATGCTTTCAACTTCATGGTGCCGATTCTGGCAGCCTATATCGGCAAATCCATTGCAGACCGCCCCGGCTTCTTAGTCGGTCTGGTCGGCGGTTATCTGGCAACCACAGGTTCGACCTTTGCAGCGATTAGCGGCGATGTGCCATCCGGTTTCTTGGGTGCGTTGCTGGCTGGTTTCGCTGGCGGTTTCCTGATGTTAGGTGTCGAAAAGCTCTGTGACCATATGCCAAAGGCTCTGAACGGCATCAAGCCGGTTCTGATTTATCCGCTGGTTGGATTGGGAATGATTGCCATTTTGATGTGTGCCGTCAATCCGTTCATGGGTATGATTAACACCGGACTTTCCGACCTGCTGAACAGCATGGGCAGTTCCAGTAAGATTCTGCTGGGTTGTGTATTGGGCGGTATGATGTCGATTGATATGGGCGGCCCATTCAACAAGGCAGCGTATGTATTTGGTACAATGGCAATCGCCTCCGGCAGCTATGATATTATGGCAGCTGTTATGATTGGCGGTATGGTTCCGCCGATTGCAATCGCCCTCTCGACCACGTTCTTCAAGAATCGCTGGACAGAAGACGAACGGAAGAACGGCCCTGTCAACTATATCATGGGTCTGAGTTTCGTCACAGAAGGAGCAATCCCGTATGCAGCCGCAGACCCACTGAGAGTCATTCCGGCTTGTGTAATTGGTGCTGCAACCGCAGGCGGTCTTTCCATGGCATTTGACTGCACCCTGATGGCACCGCACGGTGGTATCTTCGTATTCGCAGTAGTTGGCAACTGGCCATTCTACCTGCTCTCGCTGGCGATTGGTTCTCTGGTTGGAATGCTGATGCTGGCAGTTCTCAAGAAGAAAAAAGTGCCGGCAACCGCAGAATCATGAAAATTATTATCTAAAATAAAATAAAATTTGTTGACAAATGTTGTGAAATCTGCTATCATATAGACAGATTCCACACAAAATCCGAAAAAAAGGCGAACTTGCCTTCTAATAAAAAACAAAAATAAAAAATGAGAAAATCAAAAGGAGCGATTTATTATGGTAAGCAAAACTGTAACAGTCATCAACGAACAGGGACTGCATATGCGTCCGGCAGGCATTCTGGCAAAGGCAGTTGCCGCACACAAAGATTGTAAAGTCACCCTGCACGCAAACGGCAAGACGATTGCTGCAAAGGCAGTGATGCAGATTATGGCAGCCTGCATGAAGAAGGGCTGCGAAGTGGAAATCGTCTGTGACGGTGCGAACGAACAAGCGGTTTTGGATGAAATTTCCAAACTGTTTGAAGACGGCTTCGGCGAATAATGCCAACGAAAAAATGAGAGGCTCAGCATGCAGGATGGACGGGAAACGTGACATCCTGCATTGTATATCAAAAGGAAGTGTCAGCATGAAAGAATTTTGTTATACCATAAAAAATGCAGTCGGCGTGCACGCCAGACCAGCAGGAGCACTGGCGAGAATGGCAGAAAAATATGACAGCACCATTCTGATTGAAAAAGATGGCACAGCCGTCAACCTTGAAAAGCTGCTTGCTGTCATGAAGCTGAACATCCAGTATCAGGAAACCGTAAAAGTCACCATTGAGGGTTCGGACGAAGCAGCTGCATTGGAACAAATTCAGACTTTTTTTGAAGAGAATCTATAAGAATCGAACAGAAGGAGGAAGCACCCATGAATATTTGGCACGATATTGAACCAGAACGCATTTATCCAACAGATTTTACCGCAGTGGTAGAAATCTCCAAGGGCAGCAACATGAAATATGAATTAGATAAGAAAACCGGTATGCTGTCTTTGGACAGAGTGTTGTTTACTGCAACGTATTATCCCATGAATTACGGCTTTATTCCCAGAACATACGGCAACGACAACGACCCTTTGGACGTGCTGATTCTCTGTTCTGCTCCGATTCAGCCGATGACATTGGTTCGGTGTTATCCGATTGGGGTCATGACGATGGAAGACGGCGGAATGGGCGATGAAAAAATCATTGCAATTCCCTATAGCGACCCAACGTATATGAGTTACACCAGCGTGGACGAACTGCCGAAGCATATCTTTCAGGAACTGAAACATTTCTTTTCGGTATATAAGCAGCTCGAAGGAAAAAAGACAGAAGTCAATGACATTGGAGGCCCGACAGAAGCCATTGCGATTATTCAAGAGGCAATGGACAGCTATCAGAAAAAGTTTGGTTCTGCTCAGAATCAGGAGGTGTGAAAGATGACTGTATTTTCAGGAAAAGGTGTTTATGGAGCGATTGCCATCGGAAAACTCTCCATTTTTAAGAAGAATGATACCACGATTAAGCGGATGCACGTGGAAGATACCGAGGCGGAAAAGGCAAGAGTCGAAGCTGCAAAGACGGCTGCCTGTGAACAGTTGCAGGCAATCTATGAAAAGGCATTGAAAGAAGTTGGCGAAACCAACGCCCAGATTTTCGAGATTCACATGATGATGCTGGAAGATGAGGATTACAACGAAAGCATTGCCAACATCATTGAAACCCAGAAAGTCAACGCAGAATATGCCGTTGCTGTGACGGCGGACAACTTTGCAGAGATGTTTTCTTCTATGGATGATGCATATATGCAGGCAAGAGCAACAGATGTGAAAGACATTTCGAACCGCATCATTGCAAACCTGACCGGAAACATCTCCGGTGCAGCCGCATCCGAGGAAAGCATGATTATTTGTGCAGACGACCTCGCCCCGAGTGAAACCGTTTCGCTGGATAAAGATAAAGTGCTGGCGTTTGTCACCGCACACGGTTCTTCCAACTCGCACACGGCGATTCTTGCAAGAAACATGAATATTCCGGCAGTCATCGGCGTGGGCGATGCATTCTTGCAGTCAATTCAAAACGGCATGGAAGCCATTGTAGACGGCTTTACGGGAGAAATTTTCGTAGACCCAGACGAAGAAACAAAGGCTCGGCTGCTCGAAAAACAGCAAAAAGATTTGGAACAAAAACGCTTGCTGCAAGAACTCAAGGGCAAGAAAAACATCACCAAAGACGGTACAGAAATTCAGATTTATGCCAACATCGGCGGCGTTGACCATATCGGTGCAGTGCTGATGAACGATGCTGGCGGAATCGGGCTGTTCCGGAGCGAGTTCCTGTATCTCGAAAACAGCGATTACCCGACCGAAGAACAGCAGTTCTTGGCATACAAGCGAGTGCTGGAAAGCATGGCTGGAAAGAAAGTCATCATCCGGACGCTGGACATCGGAGCAGATAAGCAGGTGGATTATTTCAACCTGAAAAAAGAAGATAATCCAGCAATGGGCTATCGGGCAATTCGGATTTGCCTGACCCGTCCGGACATCTTTAAGACGCAGCTGCGTGCTCTCTATCGGGCATCGGTTTATGGCAATCTGGGCATTATGTTCCCAATGATTACCAGCGTTTCCGAAGTGCAAAAGGTTCTGGAGATTTGCAAGACTGTTCGGGAAGAATTGCAGGCAGAGCAAATTCCATATGCCGAAAAGATGGAACTTGGTATTATGATTGAAACGCCAGCTGCTGCGATTATCAGCGACCAGCTTGCACCGCTGGTGGATTTCTTCAGCGTTGGAACGAATGATTTGACCCAGTATACCTTAGCGTGTGACCGGCAGAATCCAGATATTGAATCGTTCTGCGATACTCATCACGAAGCGATTTTACGCTTGATTGCATGGAGTGCGAAGAATGCCCATGAACACGGGGCATGGATTGGCATTTGTGGCGAACTGGCAGCAGATACGTCCTTGACCGAACGGTTTTTGCGGATGGGAATTGATGAACTTTCCGTTTCGCCGACATTTGTATTAAAGGTACGGGATGCCGTGCGGAAGATTGATTTACGAACAGAAGAATGATGAGAAAACACCTTGTCGGGAAGCGATTTCCGGCAGGGTGTTTTTTTGGGTGGTGGTTGTAAGATTCGAGCCGCAGGCAACTGAAAAGTTTTTCGGTGCAGCAGTTTTTCAAAAATGCTGCCGAGGTGTGGGC
>ERZ773276.160-NODE-160-length-86999-cov-24.008465_pt1 | contig 86999 bp, 70 predicted proteins | sample MGYA00511386_ERZ773276 | MGnify/ENA primary metagenome ERZ773276 (study PRJEB29015, sample SAMEA2737778) | human gut metagenome | biome: human gut; feature: human-associated habitat; material: faeces | place: China | collected 2012 ...
AGTCGGCCTTGTTGACGGCAAGCCGCACATTGAGCTCCTGCACCACGCCATTGTCTTTGATGACACGGATATGGTCGTTGTTCTGGCTCTCCTCCACGGGCAGCAGGACGTAGCGGTCACCGGCCGGCAAGCGAATCATTACGTGGTCGTCGGAGAGGGTACGCACGCTGATGCTCTGCGCTCTCGTGCCGGCAACTGCCATGAGCAACATTGCCAGCAAGACTATTTTCCTGGTAGTCTGCATAAATTATCTGATAACTGTTTTCTTTCCTTTACTAATGATGATACCCTTTGTGCCTTTCGGGACGCGCTGGCCCGCAAGGTTATACAGCGCACTGTCAGTCTGCCTTTCAGCGGTGGCTTGCCTGATGTCCGTAGGAGTGAATTTTGACAGGTAATCAATCATATTGGACGTGAATTTGGTGAAATTTGTTGAATATTGCCACTGCGTCCAGTCGTATGCGGCAAGTCCGCAGGCCAGCACCGTTCCTGTGAACTCTTCGTTGGGCAGGAACTCCACAATGCCGGCACAGCAGTAGTCGATGACATGTTGCCACGTGCCAAGCACCTGTGCGCCATTCTTGTCCTCGAAGTCGGCCACCTTGTTAGGATTGTCGGCCAGGCCGTACTCAGCGTTGTTGAGGTCCCACATACAGTTATGGTCGAGCTTAATGCCTTTCCCGATGAGCGCGAATGTGGGATGTCCGTAAGCATTGTTCTCCTCCAGACCTTTATAGATGGCGTGTGAGCGGTTGTCGTAGGCGGCGTTGTTGTAGGAAGCCGAGTTAGGGTCGTCGCTCATGCGGCCTATGACGGCCTGAATGCCCCATTCGTCGGCATTATCTTCACCCGCGCCGTTGCCGAAGATTTTCGGCGCGTAGGCCGTCCGGCCCATGGCGTAGGCCAGCTGCGTGGCATGGTTAGTGAGCAACAGATTTCCTCCGGCCTGCACGTACGGCTTGAGCACCGTCGTTGCGAGCGTATTCAGGTTGTCGGGCAAATTCGCGGCTCCCACCTCAAGCCCCACGCGGTCAACCATCACCCACAGGCAGGGAGTCTGGTCGGGGCTAAGGTTTTTGAGCGTATCAACGCTGATAATCCGACCGTCAACATTATTGGTAAACCATTCGAGCGCGGTTTGTTCCGTCGTGCTTGGAGCCGTCAGTTTAAGCATTGCGGGCTTCTGCGCGCTGAGGCTTGCGCCGCACAGCAATGCCCACAAGGCTGTCAATATATATTTCTTCATTGTCAATCGTTAATAGGTTAATATTCGTTGTCATTCTGCCAAATCCCGCGTTTGGCCTCCCCTGTAATGTCTCTGTCCAGCACATTGTTGGTAGGCTCGGTGATGCTGCTTTCGAGTATTGTTTCTGTTTCGACCCGGGCTACGCGGCAGGCGGGTGCGATATATGTCTTTTTCATAATTGGTCTTTATTTATTTAATGATAACTTTCTTTCCCTGATGAATATAGATGCCCTTGACGGGTTTGGCTACCCGAATGCCGCCAGGCGTGTAATAGGCATTGTCGGCGGTGGCGTCGGCCTTGATGGTGGAGATGCCCGTAGCGGAGCCGTCGAGCAGGACGCTCATCTTGGCTGCGCTTGCCTTGTCGAGCTTGACGTAGGCGCGGAACGGACTGACGGTGATGGAGCCTGTCGTGGTGACGAAGTTGTTGTCATAATAGGTATAGTAACCGTTGGTCTGTGCGTTGGCCAAAGTCTGTGCTGTGTAGGAACCTGTCATGGTGGCGCCCGTGACGGCAGTGGCAAGCGAGGCACCGGCTGTGGGCTTTACCTCAACGCTCTCAAAGGCTGGCAGGGTGCCGGTGGATTTTGGCACAAACATGTATGGCTTGTTGGCCTCGGTGCTGGTGACCGGCGAGAACACGATGGAATTGTCCCCGACTTTACTCAGCTGATAGAAGTCACCGCAAGCGGCGCATTGGGTCTCATTGAGCGCGAAGGGCAGGATGATGGTGCTTTTTGTGTTGGCGGTAAACTCCCTTTCCAGTTTCACGTTGGCCGTGAAGGCTGACGGATAGTCAATGTTCCGTCCTTCGTACAGGATAATGTTCTTAGTCAGATAGTTCATCACATTGCCTGCCAGTGTCGTTATAGGAGCGGGGATGGTGCCGTCGTTGCGCTTGGCCCACTGGCAATGGTTGGAGCCGTTGCAGAGGATAGTGCCTTTCCAGTTGACATCCTTCACGGTACCGGGCAGGAACTCCACGATGTCCATGTAGCAGTAGTCCGTAATGTTGCCTCGCTGGGAGAGGCATTGGGCGTTCCATGCCGACTCAAAATCGGTCAGCAGCTGTTTGTTATCGTTGCCGTATTTCTTCTCCATATTACCGTCCTCGAATTCTATCCACGAGCAGTAGATGTTGCTTGTGCGTACCTCGGCGTTGGTCATCTTGAAGGCGTTGTGCCAGTAGTCGGTATTATCCGTCTTCTCCAGCCCCGCAAAGATGGCGTGGCCGGTGCGGTCGGTTTTGCTTTCGTCGGGCAGTGCGCTGCCGAGCAAAGCCTGCGTGCACCACCAGTCGTCGGAGTTTTTCTGCTCATAGTTGCCGGCATTCTCATAGGTCGGTGCATAGCCGATGCGCCCCATGTAGTAGGCCAGCCAGGTGGCGGCCTTGCTCAGGTAGAGGTTGCCGCCGGCCTGAACGTAGCTCTTCAGCGCCGTCACCACTGCGTCGTCAAACCCGTACTTGTCTTTCAGCTCACTCCTGTCGGGCATGGCCGTGCGCTCCACATGCGCCCAGATGAGGTCGTATTTCGACAGGTCGGTGGTTGATACTTGCGCTATGGGCAGGAAAGCGCCCTTGCCCTTGTCCACATAGTTCTCCTTGAACCATGTGGCGGCGTTCAGCTCAGGGGTCTGTGTGGGGCAGGCATCAAAGCCTGTTGACTCTGACGGGAAACCGGACAACACGCCATTGGAGTAGCTGCAGTCGGACGGCAGTATGTAGGCGATGTTTTGCGGCCACGCCATGACGGCCAGCATCGCAAGCAGGATGGTCAAAAGTAAGTTTCTTTTCATCATATAGCCGTTTTAATAATGGTTGATAAGTATTATTATTGTTGTAATCATTCGTTGGCGACCGGCTTATCTGGCGATATACTTTCTGCCGTTGCGGATGTAGACACCGTGCTGTGGCACGGCCGACAGCTGTTGGCCGCAAAGGTTGTAGATGGCATTGGAAGGCTCTGTGGCCTTTGGTGCCGTGATGCCCTCAATGCCGGTGGTCTGGCCTTTTGGATTGAGTTCCCATGCCTTCAGAGTGGTGAATGTGGTCGAGCCTGTCGAGAAGGCCTCTACGCCAATGGCATTGGTATCGGTGGGATAGACGCGGGTGGAGAAAGCATAATGGTCGTTGACGAAGACATCGAGAATGGAGCCGTCGAGATAGACATGCAGCTTGACGGTGGAGCCGGGACGCATGCGCTCGTTGTAGAAACTGCCCGTATAGAGACCGTTGGTGAAAATGTCGTGGTCGTTGATTACGCGGTTGAGGGTGCCTAAATCTACGGTCACGCTGTTGTCGGAATAATAGACGCTGGCATAGCTCGTGCCGTCCTTCAGCAGGTGGAAACCGGTCTTGGCTCTGGCGTTGGAGGAGGTAATCTTGAACTCGGCGTAGAGCTCCAGCTGGCGTCCGTTCACGCTGCCCAGGGCTGCAGTGGAGTTGCTTATCGCGACGCCCTCGCCCTCGAAGGCTCCGTCGGTGACGCGCATTCCCTCAAGGCCGCTGTAGGGTTTCTGCAGGAGCGTGGTGCCGTCGCTGCTGAGCGAGACCTCGCGGGGCAGCGAATAGTTGTGTGCCCAGCCCCAGCGGTAGTTGAAGTCGCCTCCCACCTTGTCCGGCACAATGCCTAAGATGATAGTCTTGCCGTCTTTCTGATAAATGGTGGGAGAGAGCAGTCCGTAGCCCTCTTTCGATGTTCCTGTCATTTCTAGGTCTTGTGCCTCGGTGTGAGGCGTGAACTTGCCGTCAGTTCCTATCGTACCAATCCAATAGATGCATTTTGTTCCAGAACCCATACCGAGAGGTGTGACGGTGAAGAGCCATTTGCCATTGCCCATCGGCGTGACGTTGGGCATCTCCCACATCGTGCCGTGTGTTGTGGCATTGGTACCTTGGAAGAAGACATCGCCATTGTTGGTCCAGGAACCATTGACATATTTATGGAGTGTGGCACAGCCGACCCCATTCTTGGCGCAGCCCACGATGAGGTATTTCTCGCCGTTGTTCTCGAAGAAATAGCAGTCGCGGAAGTCGCTGCTGAACCCGGAGGGGACACCCTTGATGATGGGATTGGCATTGGACTTCGTCCATGTGCTGAGGTCGTCGTCGGCAGGCGAAGCCATGGAAATCATAGCTTTAGCGTAATCGACGCCGGTGTAGAGAATGGTAGGCTTGCCGTCATTGAAGGCAGCATTCTCAAAGACGCAGCCACTCCAGCAGCCTTTCTTGTCATACCACTCTGACGGATAAAGCGCTACCGGCTCCTCGCGCCAGTCGTAGAGGTTGGCCGACGACATGTGACCCCACTTCTGGTTGTTGATGCCCGAAAGACCCGGATTGCACTGGTAGAACAGGTGCCAGCGGCCGTTGTAGTAGGTCAGTCCGTGAGTTTCGTTGGACCATTTGCCGTCGGGACAGCCGTGAAAATGGGGGCGGAGTATATTGTCGGCGTAGCGGACTGTCGGGTCATAGGTAATCACCGGGGCATGGTCGGGTGTGTTGTCGCTCACTACATCCTGCTGCACGCCGTTGAATATCTGTATCTCGTCGATGAGTCCGTCAAAGGCATTGAGCAGGAACACGTCCTGCTTGATGTCGCTTGCGGCCTTGCCGATAAGGAACTTACTGCTGCCGACATTGAATGTCGAAGCCATGGTCGTAGAGGCCATGAGCTGCCCGTTGTTGTAAAGGGCTATGGTGCGGTCGGCGCGCGACGATGCCGAGCCGTGGATGACACCCACCAGATGGCTCCACTTGTTGCAGGGGAGCGTGGTGCTGCTGACGGCCTTGAACTTGCCCTGCGGTGTCCAGCACTCGAACGTATAGTGGCCGCGGTTGGAGAGAAAGAAGGCGAAGCCTGTCTGCTTGCTGTCGTCGAGGTTGCCGCAAAGGGTGGTCCAGTCTTCGCTGTCGACATCCACGTTCATCAGCGGCCACATCACCGGCGCCACCCAGAGCGAGAAGGTGATGTCCTGGTTGGAGATGGCCGTAGGGTCGATGGCCGCATCCTTGATGACGGTGCTGTAGCCGTCGAAGCGCAGGCACTTGCCCTTGGCGCCGTCTACGGTATAGGCGGGTAAGGCTCCGACTATCTCAAAGCTCTTGCCTGTCTTGGTTTCCTCAATGGTGTTGCCGGCCGGCTCCATGGGAAAACTGACCACCGGACTCTGAGCCACGGCGGCAGCCGCGCTCAGAAGGCCGGCAAAGGAGAAAAGTAGTCTGTTCATGTTTACGAAATTATTATAGTAGAAGTCCTGAAGTCCGGGAGAACTGAAGTCTGGAAGTCCTGAAGTCCTGAAGTCCGGTCATATGCTTAAGTGACCGATACTTTGGTATTGTTATGGTAATGACTGGACTTCCGTACTTCTGGACTTCTTAACTTCTTAGTTACTTCTGTACTTCCGTACTTCTTAATTACTTATCTCAGCAGGTAGGCCAGGGCGTTGGCCGTAAGCTTCTCAATGTTGCTTTGATACTGGTTGCCCGGCTGGTTGAACTCGTATGCCGAGGGACCAATGGCCACGATGCGTCCTGTGTAGGTGTCTGTAGGATTGAAGTCTACAACAGCGGCGCAGCAATAGTCTACAACATGCTGCCAAGTGCCAAGCACGGTAGAGTTGGTCTTGTCCTCAAAAGCCTTGACGACATTGGGCGTTCCGGTGAGGCCATAAGAGTTGAGGTCCCACATACAGTTGTGGTCCTCCTTCTTGCCGGCACTCACGAGCGGGAAGATGTTGTGACCATAGTTGAACGTCCCAGTCTCCAGACCTTTGTAGATGTCGTCGCTGGTATGGTCGTAGATCTGGCCTTCAACATTGCCGATGACAGCCTGAATGCCCCAGACATCAGGGTTGTCACCGCCTTCGCCATTGCCATAGATGCCGGGTGCAAATCCCTGCGTGCGACCTATGGCCTCTACGAGCTGTGTGGCATGGTTGGTCAGGAGCAGCTTGCCGTCATCTTGAACATATTTTTTCAGATTGTCGATATTGGCGACGACATCAGCAGGCAGATTCTGCCATCCGGCAGGCATTCCCACGCGGTCGATGGTAATCATGAGGCATGGAATTTCGTCAACGTCGATGTCAGCCAGATCAGCAGGCTTGACGAAGGCTCCTGTACCTTTAGCTACATAGTTGTCATTGAACCATGTTGCAGCGGCGCGCTCGTCATCATCGTCCAAACTGTTGTAGTCATCAGCCAAGAGTAGAAATCCGGCCTTCTGGATAACGTCATAGTTGATGTGTACCTTTGCCGTGACACCTTCAGAGACAAGGCCATTGTCATATTTCACCTTTACGGTGTAGAGGTTGTCGGTATTGGCTTCCGCCCGCTTGATGGTATAAGAGTTGGTGGGCGCATCGAGCTGTGCGAGTTCCACATTGTCCTTATAGACGATCGACCCGATGGCATTGGCGGGCAGGGTCCAGGTCAGGGTGAGCTGTCGGCCGTTGTTGGTCCAGGATAAATCAGTGGGAGCTTGTGATGTGACGGCTTCGGGGAGATCAACATCGGAGCACGATCCGAGGACGAGCACCATCAGTGATATGATAGCAAAAATAATCTTCTTCATAGCAACGCTATTAATGGTAGGTTTATATTGTGATGAATCCTCGCTTAATACTGTGTGTAGAGGCCATGCGAGTTGGTAACCTCATCGACATAAATCTTCAGGAAGAGGTCCTTGTCAGAGATGGAGGCATCCTGATAGTAGGACTGGAACTGCTTCTCCTTAGCGAAGTACTTTGTCATGACATCAACGGTGTTTCCCCATCTCTGCAGGTCGAACCATCTGTTACCCTCGAGTGCGAGTTCCAGACGACGCTCCAGTCTGACGGCCTTGCGCGCATAGTCCTGTGTCCATCCGGCAGCAGGATAGAGGCCCACTTTGTAGTCAGCCATAGCAGTAGAAAGGTCCTGCGGTGTGTAAGAAGGGTCGATGCTGTTCTCGGCGCGCTGGCGAATCTTGTTGACCCATGTGCGGGCTTCCTCGAGGTCACCGGTTTCAACGCAAGCCTCGGCATAGAGGAGTACGATGTCAGAGTAGCGAATCAGGCAGAAGTTCAGCGGAGAGCCACCCCACGGCCATCCCTTAATCATACGTGGGTCGGCAGGGTCGCAAAGGTTCTTTTTGTTGGAATATTCTCCATAGATGTCATAGGCGCGGCACCATCCCTTGGTATAGGTGTGACCACGGAAGGGGAAGCCGATACGGCCGACAGTGAAGTCGAGACGAGGATCGACGTTGCCATAGTAGTTGCCATTGGACACGACTTCTCCATTAGGATTAGTCTTGTCGATATAAGGCAGTCCGTTCTCGTCGGTGGCAAAGGCGTCGACCAGATCTTGTGAGCCATAGAAGAAATCATCGCCATTACCATAGAGGTTGCCATCCGACTTGGTGGTGTTGAGGAGGTTACTCCAGTTGATATGTGCGTTGTTGTTGGCTGTTGAGCACTGGATAGCGAGGATGGACTCATACTTGTTGTTGTTGTCTATCTTTGCCATGTCCTGGCATTTGGGATAGAGAGAGTAGCATCCGCTGTCCATGACTTTCTTTGCCCATTCCTTCACCTTCTGCCAGTCGCAGCTGCCATTCTCGGTGTCCTGTGCATATACCTTGGCCAGGATGGCGGCGGCAGTGTATTTGCAGACACGACCGGGAGCAGTAGGTTCCTTGGGCAGCGCATTGAAGGCATCGGTCAGGTCGCCGATAATCTTGTCATAAATCTCAGCACGGGTAAACTCCATGTTCGACTTAGAGCTTGCATCCTCGTTGGGGTCGGTGAAGTATGGAATGCGCTTGAAGATGCGGATGAGGTCGAAGTAGTAGTAGGCTCTCAGACATTTCATCTCACCGATGAGCTGTTGGGGGTTGGCAATACTCTTGGCATTTTCTATACCAGCAATGGCACGGTTGGCCCTGACGATGGCATAGTAGTTGTTCTTCCATTTATAATCACTGGATACGTTGTCCGATGTGATATTGGAAATCTCCAACTGGTGGATGTTCTGCTCCATAGATGTTGCTCCTCCGCCTTTCAGGGCATCGTCGGAGCGGACATCGAAGATCCAGTTGGTGGATGGGCCGGAGAAGGCCTCGTTGTTGCCGAAGAAGTGGGCCTCGAGACCATTGTAGGTAGCAGCGACAAGTCCCTGGACAGTGGAGTCGTTGAGCTGCTCATCGGTGAACTTACCCTGTGGCACTGTGTCGAGCATATCGGAGCATGACGTGGTGAAAAGTCCGGCGCAGAGCAGTAAACTAAATATCTTGAGTTTCATGATTGTATGCGTTTTAATGAGTGAAAGAAATGATTAGAAGTCAACGTGGAGACCGAGGCTGAAGGTCCTTGCTCTCGGATAAGGGCCATTGTCAACGCGGCTGCCATAGACACCTAAGGGCACTTCTGGGTCAAGACCGGAATAGTCTGTGATGGTGAATACGTTCTCTACCTGTCCGAAGACACTCAGGCTGCCGAGTCCTAACTTCTGAACCAGTTTCTGGTCGAAGTTGTAGGCCAGTTTCAGATACTTCATCTTCAGGTAAGAACCGTCCTCTATATAATAGGTGGACATACGTGTCTCGTTGTTGTTGTCGTTGAGCGACAGGGCTGGGATGGAGGCGTTGGGATTGCTTGGCGTCCAAGCGTTCAGAACGTCCTTGCTGCGATTGGTGTAGAGGTTGCCGTAGCTCATCATGTTGAGCTGCTTCTTCGTGCCGTTGTAGATGTCGAATCCTAACTCACTGAAGAGGAAGGTGCTCAGTGTGAAGTTCTTCCAGGAAGCGGAGAGGTTGAGGCCGATGGTCCAGTCGGGGTTGGGGTCACCGATGACGCAACGGTCGTTGTCGTCGACCACACCATCACCATTGATATCTCGGAATATCATGCGGCCTACGCCTTTACCCGGCTGGTCAGCATGGTTGGCAACGCTCTCGGCGTCTTTGAAGATGCCATCGTAAATCCAGCCGTAGTACACGCCCAAAGGCTGTCCTTCCATGATGCGGATGTCAGTGCCTTGAGAACTGACCTTGTCGTTGAAAGCCACGAGCTTGTTGTGGTAAGCCGAGATGTTGAGGCTGCCGTCCCAGCTGAAGTCACCATACATAGGTGAGTGGTAGCCGAGGTTCATCTCGAAACCCTTGTTGTTCATCGTACCGGTATTCATATACTTAGCGGCATTCTCACCAGCTACGGCGAGCGTCGGGGGAATGGTGAGCATATCGGTAGTCTTCTTCCAGTAGTAGTCAAGGCTGAGGGTGACAGCACTGCCGAAGAGTGTGGCATCAAGACCGATATTGGTCTGGGTTGTGGTCTCCCACTTGAGGTTCTTGTTGCCAGAGGTGCTGACAATGACACCGCTTATCTCGCTGCTGTTGGAGCCGTTGAGGTCGTAAGAGCCATTGCCGGAGGTATAGATATAGGTGGAGTATCCAGCATAGAGGTTGTCGATGGCGGCATTACCATTCTGTCCCCATCCCACACGGAGCTTGAGGTCGTCGACGATATGCTGGTTCTTTGGGAAGAACTTCTCCTCGCTGATGCGCCATGCACCACTGAAAGCGGGGAAGACACCCGAGCGGTTGCTCTTGTCAAGGCGTGAGGTCTCATCACGACGGAGGGTGAAGGAAGCCAAGTAGCGGTCGGCATAGTTATAGTCTACTTTACCGAAGAGAGAGAACAGTGCCCATTCCGACTTGCTGCCGCCATTGGTCTGTGTGCCTGTACCGGCATCAATCTGCATGTAGTCCTTATCCTCAAAAGCATAGTTGTCGCGGTAGGCGCTCAAGCCTTCAAAGACATATTTAATAGCCTCGACACCGAAGAGGGCATTGAGTCCGTGCTTTCCCCACTGACCGACATAGTTGGCAGTGTTTGTCCAGGTATAGGTGTCACCCTGTCCATAGCCACGGCTCATGCTGTTTTTATCGCTGCTCTCAATCTTGCGTGACAGAGCCTTATTGAGATACTGGATATGCTCCAAACCAAAGTTTGTCTTCAGGGTCAGACCTTTGACAGGGATGAGCTCGGCATAGGCATTGCCAAAGATACGCCAGGAGTTGTTATCGTTGTCACGGCCGTTATAGAGAAGCTGCATGGGGTTGGCAACATCAGAGCCTAAGAGCTGCTGTGCGCTGCCGAAGACGCCGTCAGCGGAATAGACGGGAAGAGCGGGGTGCTGACGCATGGCGATGTAAGGAATGCCGGCATCGGAGCCTGTGTCAAAGCCGCGGTCGTGCCAGTTGGCAACCATCAGGTTCTCACCCACATGGAAGTACTTGTTGATGTTGAAGGTGGTGTTTACACGGCCGGTGATACGGCGGTAGTAGGTGTACTCCATCAAGCCCTGCTGGTTGATATAGTTGCCAGAGAAGAGGTAAGAGCCTTTGTCTGTGGCGTTGCTTACGCTGGCCGAGATGTTGTGTGTCCAGGCGGGGCTGTAGACCTCCTTCTGCCAGTCGGTGTCGGCCGTCTTGATGCCGTTATAGGAGTCTACGAGCTTAGGCGTGCTGCCGGTGCCGTAGAGTCTGGAGTCAGGAGTCGTCTTGTCATTGGCACAAGCCTGCCAGTAGGCACGGCCCCACTCCTCGGCATTGAGCATGTCGTAGGTCTTGGCAACGGTGTTGAGAGAAGCGGTGTAGTCGAAGTTGAACTTTGTCTTACCGTTCTTTCCTTTCTTGGTGGTGATGACAATGACGCCATTGGCAGCACGTGAACCATAGATGCTGGCCGATGAGGCATCTTTGAGGACCTGGATGGACTCAATGTCAGCGCCATTGAGGGAGTTGAGGTTCTCATTGGTAGCCACACCATCGATGACATAGAGCGGGTTGCTGTTGTTGACGGTGCTGATACCGCGCACCCGGATGGAGGTGCTGCCTCCGCCTGGTGCGGCATCGGTGATGATATTCACACCCGAGAGCTTACCCTGCATAGAGTTCAGCATGTTTGGGTCGCCAGCACTGACGGGGTTCTTCATGTCCATGACGGAGACGGCACCCGTGAGGTCGGCCTTGCGCTGCACCTGGTAGCCGGTGACGACGACCTCGTTGAGCTCCTCGCCGTCGGCAAGCTTGATGACCATGTTGTCGGAGGCGGCCACCTCGGTGGTCTTGAATCCGACATAGGACACGCTGAGCTTGGCGTTGGGCTGTACGTTCAGCGTGAAGTGACCGTCGATGTCGGTGATGGTACCATCGTTAGCACCTACGACCTTAACGGTAGCTCCGATTAATGGTTCACCATCGGAAGCTGATACTACTGTTCCGGAAATCTTGGTCTGTGCCATCGCGCTCCATGCACTGAGCACTAAAGCCATCAGACAGAAAAGGAATTTTTCTTTCATATTGGTTTACTATTGGTTCTTTAATACCTTTATTATATTAATGAGAAGCAGTCAAGCTATTAATCTTTCTTCAGATTGGTTGCCGCAAAATTAATATAAATCAAGTTCCAAGGGTATAAGAAATGTTTCCTCGACTTGCAAAATCGTTTCAAATCTTACAAAAGTATTAAGATTGCAACCATTTTGCCTGCCGATGTAACAACAGCGTTAGTAATTAGGCCTAATAGGAAAGAAAAAGGGTTAAGGCAGCAGGAAGACGTTGACGCGTGGTCTCCGCCGGTCGTTGGTAATAAGTGTAATACGGTGTATATTCGCAGGAAGATGGCCGAGAGAAAGGTCGTGGTAGCCGGATGGGGGAATGGTAATGGGGTATTTCCCCGCCAGGTCTGTTTCCTCATCAGTATATGCGCGGTAGATGAGAAGAGAACTTTTCCCACTGTTGGAGACATGCAGTGTGGTTGCCGTTTTTTCCATACGGCGGGGGCATGATATCTGGGGCAGCCCGGCAGGAGGGGGCGCCACGTTTGAAAAGTTGGGAAGTACGATGGCCTTGACGACGATAGCTACATCTTTATGCTTCTTGTCGATGGCTATTCTCCTGGTCTTGCTCAAAGCTCCCCATTGCACGGTATTGTCGGCGGTAAAGGTGACCGGCAGAGACTCGCACTGCCCGGTCTGGAGATTTCTCAGTACACCCACATACATGGTCTTTGACTCCCCTCGCCTCACCTCACCCATATAGAGTGTGTCGTTGGTCAGCCTTACCTCGCCTTGTCTGACGGGATACTGCTTAATCAGCGTCTCTTCACTGGTGACGATGGTGCCTTCCACGGACAGCGTGACCACGGTGGTGTCTGTGGAGGACGCCATCACCACGGAGGCAGTCTCGTAGAAATCGCCACCACGGTTTACGGGGTCGAAGGCGACATCGACAGCAACAGAATCGTGGGGAGCGACAAGCCCTGTGTCGCAGGAGATGGTGGTACATCCGCACGAGGGAAAGGTCTGGCATATTCTTACAGCAACGGGATTCTCGTTGTGAAGCATGAAACGATGGGAGACTTTTCCGTCGTGCTCCTGGATGATACCAAAGTTGATGGCTGCCGTAGCCACGGCAATGACGAGACCTGAATGCATCATTTCTCACCCTCCTGTTGTTTACGTATATCGCTCGGTGAGATACCATATTCGTCGCGGAAACACTTGGAGAAGTATCCGGGTGAGCTGAAGCCAGTGTCGTAGGCAATGGCAGAGATGGGCTGGTCGGAGTGCATAATCAGGTCGTGGGCCTTCTGCAGTCGCATCTGTCTCAAGAGCTCGGCAGGGGATAGCCCTGTGATGGCTTTCAGCTTTCGGTAGAGCTGTACGCGGCTCAAGCCGATGTCGGAACCGATGTCGTCAACCTTGACGTCGCTCTCGGGAAGGTGCTTTTCCATGGCTGCTTTCAGTCGGTCGATGAATTTCCGATCAAGAGGACTGAGTTTTTTCTCGGCTTCTTTCACTTCCGGCTCGCTCTTCACTTTGCCGTCGAAGAGGTGGCGCAACTTCTGGCGTGACTTCAGGAGGTTGTCGATACGTGCCAAGAGCAGCTGGGCGCTGAAGGGCTTGGTCATATAGTCATCGGCACCTGTACCTAAACCTTCGAGCTGTTGCTCCTCCGTGCTGCGGGCTGTGAGCAGGATGACGGGGATGTGGGAGGTCATGGTGTCGGCCTTTATCCTGCGGCAGAACTCCAAACCGTCCATAACGGGCATCATCACGTCGCTGACGATGATGTCGGGAATGGTCTCGTGGGCCACCTGCAAGCCATTCTCGCCGTCTACAGCCTCGGTAACATAATATTTGTCGGTAAGAAGGGTGCGGATGTATCGGCGCATATCTTCGTTGTCGTCAACGACGAGGACGGTGGGGAGACCGCTGTCATCGGTGACGGCATTACTGGGTCTTTGCGATGGCTTCTTTTCGGTAGTTATGTTGGTATATTCTTCCTCCATCTTCCTGGCCGCGTTGCTGTCATCGATGGCGGGTGGTGTGTCGTTGCGGAAATTGAGGACGTCGTAGACAATCTTTGAAAGCTGGTCGACATTTCGTTGCAGGATATCTACCAATGTCCTGTCATGTTCTTGCAGGTCCTTGCTTGCCGACAGTTCCGAGAGCGGTCCGGCGATGAGCGTCAAAGGCGTGCGCAGTTGGTGGCGGGCATTGGTATAGAAGAGCGTCTGCTCGCGGTTGAGTTGTTTCTCTTTGCGATTGATGCGGCGCATGATGACGACGAGTCGGTAGATGAGCAGCAATGCCGTGATAAGCAGGACGATGGCGATGGCGCTGATGATGATGAGCATGCGCTGGGTATGGTACTGCCCGAAGAGACTCTCTATCTTGTCCTGGAGGGTCAGCAGGTCGTGGCTGCGCTGCTCCATCTCCTTACCCGTCTGGAGGAGTACCGAGGCATTGTCGGGGGTAACGATGACACCCTGCATGATGTTGTCGCGCTTATAAGGTTGCTTCTGTAAAATGTTTAGGCATAGTTTTACAATCTGTTCCCCATTGGTGGGATAGGTGTAGGTGCCTGCCAAGATTCCCTTGTCGACACATTCTATTCCCTCGCCTTTACCGGGTAGTCCGTCGATGCCGAGAAAGCGTATTTTACCTGCTTGCCCTATATCCTCAGCGGCCTGACGGGCGTTGAGCGCGGCAAGGTCACTATGACAGAAAACAACATCGGGCGCAGGATGCGTTTTCAAATAGGTTTTCATCACTTGGTAGGTGTTCTCTGGTGTCCAATCTGTATTGATAAATCGATAGTCGGCATGCTTGTTGCCTTTCATGACAGACATGAACCCGCGGTGACGGTCGATTGCTGGTGAGGAGGATGTTCCTCCCGTAAGCTCCAGAATATGCCCCTTCTGTCCTTGGAGTCTTTCACTGAGTAGCGACAGTGCATAGTTGCCCATGGCCTGGCCGGCGGCGATGTTGTCACCACCGATATATGCGGTATAGTCATTGGTGTTGGCCTTGCGGTCGAAGAGAACAACGGGGATGCCATGCTTTCGTGCCCGTACGATGGCGGGGGCTACTGACCGATAGTCGTTAGGAGCCACAACAAGGATGTCGACACCGGCGTTGACAAAGCTGTCTATCTGCGCTACCTGTCGCTCAGAGATGTTGTCGGCATTCTTGATGTCCACATCCACCACATTATTATAAAGATGTTGTGCTGAGAGCATCTCCATGTTAACTTTCTCACGCCAAGCGCCGCCCACGCACTGTGAGAAGCCTATATGGTATTTGGCTTCGTCCTTGCTGCACGACGACAGCAAGGTGCAGAGCATGCCCAGACAAAGGCATAGTGTCGGCGATATATACCTTTTTCTTGCAAGATGAGACATCCGTCTGCCTTCGTTGCAAAAGTCTCTAAATATCCATGCTTCTTCGTGCTTCCTCATCAGTTTTATCTTTTAGGTGCCTTCTCGTTTGCAAACTTACACAAAAAAGTCTGATTAGCCAAATGTGGGAGGGAGAAAATGTAGGGTTTGCCGCTTCTGACGTCTTGTTTGAATGGAAGTTGCAGATTGGGGTATATGGCAAATGAGGTTATTATTCTTGTAATACCTCCATTTGAAACAATTATGGCCGAACGGGCTGCTCCCTATTCACATGGTGGGCTCGTATTTTCATTTCTGTTAGGTGAAGGCGTTGACCCCGATAGTATACGTACACAAATATAAAAAAACATCATTTTATTTTTCGGTGAACAATATTTTTATTATACTTGCCGAAAAATAAAACTACATTTATGGCTATGATTGGAAGAGAAAAGGAAATAGAGGAATTTTGGCATTTGTACGATAGCGGCAAAGCTGAGTTCGTGGCTATCTATGGAGGGCGCCGTGTTGGAAAGACTTTTCTTGTCGACGAGACTTTAAAATAATAATAATGTTACATTCTCAGCCATCAACAGTTGGCGGGGTTTTGCATTCGAGCGTGTATGCTTCCGTCACATTCCACAAATAAAACAAGCTCTTGGCATTTCCGGAGTCGTTACATCGCAATCATCATGGTCGCTAAAAGGTGACGACATTATTGACGGTACACAGATAGACATGCTGATAAACAGAAATGATAATGTTGTGAACATGTGCGAGATGAAATTCTATAATGAGGAATTCACTGTCAACAAACAGTACCACTCTGTCCTTGTACACAGGCAGAACGTTCTTTCCGGCATGATAGCCCGCAGAAAGGCTATACACAGTACGTTTATAACGAATTTTGGCTTAACTCATAATGAGTATAGTGGAGACTTTCAACAGGTGATTACAATAGATGCCCTTTTCCGTTGATATTGTAAGACTCACACACTAACACAATCTATAATGTTAGTGTGTGAGTAATCACACTATCGGTTTTTGAACGCCTTAACAATCTCGACGTCGCACTTCTCAAGGACAGACCTCCAGGGCGGCGTTGGTGAAGGTGCGGCATCCGATCTTGTTGCGTGAGCGGCACTTCAGCTCATCAAGCCTGACCTTCACTTTTCCCGACCACCCACACGCTCATGCCGTATTCCCTAATACCCGTGTATTTTCCGAACATACTTCCCTCTTCTTTCCTATTGTCGTGCGGCATGCGTCGGTTTTAAGCATAGAGTTAAGCAAAACATCTTTTTCTCCACAATATTAAAAAAAATCTTGTTTATTTTTTAGACTTTTCAATATTTCTTCGTAAATTTGCCCATGTGAACCACGTCCGAAACCTTATCGGCTGATGCAGGGTGTGGCCCTCGTGGCCGTCCGCAATGCAGAAGCCCGCAGAGGGCGGGTAAGAGTTGCTTATGAGGAGCGGCTTGATTGTGGGGAACATATATATATGATTAAGGCGTTTACTTGACGCTTGGTTCTTGACATCTGAAAACTTCGCAAACTTTCAATCCAGTCAAGAATGAAGCAATAGTAGATGTCCATGGGTGTGTATTCACCAGCCGGAGGTATACCTTATTTTTAAAGGTATACCGAAGGTGCGTTATACATACAGGCGTGGGCTTCTGCGTTGCTCGTTCAACTGGATTGGGCAATGCGAAGGCCTTCAGATGTGGGACGGGTAACGGTATGGACTCCCACGCTTTTTTCGTATAACTATATGGTGTCAATTTAATAACATCGGAACGCAGGGAGTAAGTTCTGAAAATAGATAAGGATGAACTCAAGGACCTTTGCCTGTATAGTTTTAAGCGCCTTCTCACTTCTCCTTTTGTCTTGTGACAATAGTATAAATGTGAGGTGGGACAGACATAATGCATCTATAAGTAAAACATCTCCAATGCTGAAAGTATATATCGAAAATTCTGGCAGCATGGATGGGTATATGTGCAATGGATCAGAACTCAAAGATGCAGTATACGATTATGTGAGTTCGCTAAAGAGCTATTCAAAACAGACCCTACTCTATTATATCAATTCTCAGATAGTTCCTTATGGTGGGTCTATCCATAATTTTATTTGGGATCTTACACCACAGACCTTTGCCAACGTAGCCGGTTCTCATGCCAATTCAGTCATTGGGCAGATGCTCGAAACTATAACTAATGGCATGGATAAGAATACTATTTCTGTATTCGTTTCAGATTGCATATTAGATGTTCCTAATGGCAATGCCACACAGTTTTTTAGAATGACTCAAACTGATATTAAAAATGTCGTTTTAAGCAAAGTGGGAAGGGATAACAACTTTGCAGTAGAAATCATACAACTTAACTCTAAGTTCGTAGGCAACTATTATGGTACAGACGGAACAACCAAGCTTTCAGGTCAAGAACGTCCTTATTATATTTGGATAATGGGAGACAAGAATAAAATAGCTTACCTCAACTCTCAAGTAAAACTTAGCAAGATTCAGCATGGATATAATCATTGCGCATCTTTCTCAACACAATCCGAGATAAGCTATGATTTGTACAATCAATTCTCTGTAACAGATAAAAGACCGATTGACAAAGGCAGAGCATTGGATTTGAGACCAAGTCGCGATGGATATACACTGCTTATAAAAGCAAATTTATATTCTACACTGCTTGATGACAAGAGTATTGCTGGCGTGTCTACGTATAAACCACTTACTCCTTATGTGAAAGTAGAAAAGGCAGAGACTGTAGACGATAAAGATTATCCTCACTTGATAACACTCCACATATCTTCAGGGAAATCATTTGCAGAGTCTATAGCTATATCCAATAATGATTTACCCAAGTGGGTAACAGATAGCAATGATGATACAGGTCGCAATATAATGCAAAACTTATCAAAGACATCAGGTATCAAATACATTATTGGTGGAGTCTCAGACGCATACTCCAATTGTAAAGAAAAAGCAAACGTTAAGTTTACTATCAGCGAATAAAAACTTTAATAAATAAATCTATGGGAGAATTCTTCGGAAGTTTATACACTTCTCTATTCGAAAACTTCTTTGGCCTCGATCTTGCCAACTATCTATGGGGACAGACTTCTCAGTCTGGCATAAACCTATATATAGGCATCGGGCTATGGCTTCTTGGCATCTCACTAGCTGTGGCCATCATCTTCTATTATGTCATCGACCATCCAAAATTGAACAACTGGTGGGGATGGCTTATCTTTACCGGCATAAATGCAATAATCAACTTTATTGTTGGTTTGGAATGGACTCTCACTGATCTTTATGCAGGGAAGATGGAACAACTAGATCCAAAGACAAATCAATGGGTAGATATGAATATTACATCTTCTGACTGTATATGCTTTGGAGTTACAAACGCGATACTCTCAATCGTAATATTTTTCATCATCTCCATGATTATTAAATGGAAGAGCAAGAGCGTCAGTCATGCACCTTTCTAAATAAGAAATAATTCTAAAGAACATGTCAAAACTTTATATTTTTGCTATTGGCGGTACAGGCTCCCGTGTGCTTCGCTCATTGACAATGTTGTTTGCCTCAGGCGTACAACTTGAAAATGGTATAAGCGAGGTAGTGCCTGTCATAATAGATCCAGACAGACAGAATGGCGACTTGACCAGGACTGTCAGTTTGATGAACAACTATATAAGCATTCAAAGTAAGCTCAGTTTTCCAAAGGAGAACAATAACAACTTTTTCAAGACTAAAATAAACCGCGTATTGCCCAACTTTGTATTGCCTATACACGATACAGAGGATAATAAATTCAGAAATTTTATCAACCTGCCTGCAATGTCACGCGAAAATAAGGCAATGATGGAAATGTTGTTCTCTGAACGCAACTTGCAGTCATCTATGGACGAAGGTTTTAAGGGTAATCCTAATGTTGGAAGCGTAGTCTTAAACCAAATATCAGGTTCTGGTGAATTTATAAATCTTGCGAACTCATTTCAAGCAGGTGATAAGATCTTTATCATAAGCTCTATTTTTGGTGGTACTGGTGCAGCTGGTTTTCCTCTATTGTTGAAGACTCTGCGTACAAATAAAGACATACCAAACTACTCAGCCATTAATAAGGCTACAATTGGCGCCGTTACCGTTCTTCCTTATTTTAGGGTAAAGCAAGATAATACTAGCGAGATAGATTCTTCTACGTTTATCTCAAAGGCAAAGTCTGCTCTGGCATATTATGAGCGTAATATTATTAACAATGCAGACATAGACGCACTATATTATCTAGGTGATAATCAAAACAATGCATACGATAATCATCAAGGTAAGTCTGATCAACAAAATGATGCGCACTTTATAGAACTATTGGCAGCCTCGGCTATTGTCGACTTTACAAAACGTGGGATTGTTGCAAGAACCGATCCAAATTTCATCCCTGGCACTACTCTCAATATGGAGTATGGCGCTAAGCTGGCAGGAGCAGCTTTAACATTGGATTCCTTTTTCAGCAGAACTAAGGAAGTCATATTCAAGCCAATGACACAATTGCTGCTTATGGCAAACGCATTCTCACAGCATTTCAGCTACATAAAGTCTTCGGAGCTAAATGCAAATAAACGGTTAGGAATTTCTGAAGATTTTTATAACTCGACATTCGTTGATAACGTCAAGGAATTTCTTGAGGCATACCAATCTTGGTTGAGAGAAATGAAAGGTAATGTCCGTTCTTTTGATATTTTCAACTTAGACGCAGGAGATAAGCCATTCGATATCCTGACCGGCATAAAAGCTAAACGCTATAGGAGCTTAAAGAGAAACTATAATTTGCTATACGATTTCGTCAATGACGCATGCAGCAAGGTTAAGAGTAGTGCACAAGAGGACAGACTATTCGAGCTTTACAGCATTGCTACCAACGAAATGATAAAAGGAAAGTTAAACTTCTAAACCATCCAAGATGCCACAGATTTTCAGATTAGGAACACTTGGCCCCAATAACAGCCAAGATTGGCAGGACAGCAACGCCTTTCCATATAATCAGTTAAATAGAGACAGCATACAAGACCCCAACGGTGCTGCTGCCAGCAAAGAGATAACATCTATACCTTCTCCTTTTGCAAGGATTGACCTTGTGAAGAACGCTTTCCGTATTGTAGCAGAGAATGGTGTAGATGGAAATACCATTTATCACAAAATGGTTTCTGACGCTTTGGATGTTGGAGAGATATTCTTCAACATCGACAAATATCAAGACTTGATAGAAATTATAACATGGGATCCAAATGTTATGATTCCTCAGCTTACAAGTTCAGATATAAGTGGGCACCGTTATCTTGGGCAATCGTTGACAACATATCTTCAGAGAGATAAAGGCTACAACTTTGATAAACTACAAAATATCTATCTGCTAAACTTTAAGAAAGGTCAGGCACCGCTAAACATTATCGGTGCCACATCCCCGGCAACATTATTCTTCTCAAATTCTAATGACTTAAGTTATGTAGGAAACTATATAACTTTTGGTCAGGATAATCCTTTTGACGATGACTATCAGCCATTATACAAGCGCGACACAGAGTATATAAAGGCTTGGTTTTACATGAAGAATGTCGCTATGCAAGCTTCATTCGCTACAGATTTCCCTGAGCTTGATGACTACCTGAACGAGACATTCAAAAAGATTACGGACGACAACTTAAAACAGCAATTGCTAGCTCCAGCAAATTCGTTAGTTAATGTTGCGACATTGAATATAACCCCCGCTACCAACGTTGAGGTAATAGGTACTCCATTACTAAAGAAGTCGGTTACATACACTACAGGAACTAGCGACTTCGAGATAGCGTCAACTGTACAAGGTGCAAATGCGCCTCTCGTACTGCCAGTGGAAGCGGGCAATAAATATAGCCTGCTTACTTATACCACAGACCAATGGGGAACAGCCAACCAGACACCTTATTATGACAATAACGCTATTGCTCAGCGTGTATTGCCTAATGATGGTACTCCATATCCCTATCTTACCATTGGCGATTTTCTTGAAGACACTATTATAAAGGTTCCTCATCCACTGAACGGTAAGAAGTTCTTTGATGGCAATTTCAAAAAGAGCAATGATGATGCCTCTGCTACTTATCTTCTGCCACTGAGAGACACGTTCTTCAACTATTTCACGGTGGACGACCTTGAGAATGGCTTGCAAAATGGAGCAATGCCAATGATAGAAATGGCAAGTGCAGGACAAGGTGTGAACGTAACATTGCGCATACCTATCAAAGGTAATGGGACAATTAGATTTATAGAATACTCCCGTATTTATTATGGTGGAGGAGCAGCCGTAGACAGAGACAAGAACGAAGGAGCAGTTGTGGACCTTGATTTCACTGGCTATCTCACTCCGTTTGTCGCCTTCAATTCTGACAATGACGCATTCTATAACATAGGATGTGTAAGTACGTTTAAACGTAATTACCACTTTACTTTCTACTATGGAACAAATTCTGTAAACGCTAGCAGCGCTTGCCGTAATGATAACGCAAGTTATAATTATGTCTATAAGGTAATCAACTACACCATTGAGCATCATAACTTCGATCACATTGTTGTTGAAGATAGTCAAAACAATAGAGGCCTACTGATACCTCTGTTTAAGAAGCAAGTGCATACCGAGAAATTTACATTTGCCGTGGACCTTGGAACGTCTAATACCCACATAGAGTACACAACCAATAGGAATGCCACACCTCGTCCATTGGCTTATGACGAGGATGATAGCCAGTTGTGTAGGATGTTCATACATGAATATCATTTGGGACAAGAAGTGATCAACGATTTACGGGAACAAGAAGACACCATGGAGTATGACATTATGCCTAAACTTCTTGGAGGAAAGAGCATCTTTGGCTTCCCGACACGTACAGTGCTTTCTCATAAAAGTGGCGTAGACTGGAATAATCAGCTAAAACCTTTTGAGCTGATAAACATTCCATTCCCTTACAATAAGAAGAAAGACCGTGACTATAATGAGTCTGAGGACGACCTAAAGTGGGGAAGTAAAAACGATTCTAACCGTAAGATGCGGGCTTATATAGAGTGTCTGACACTAATAATGCGTAACAAAGTGGTTATGAACGGTGGAAATCTTTCTGACACAAAGATTACATGGTTCTATCCTATCAGTATGGTGCCTAAGCGCATCAACGACATGCAAGCAGCATGGGATACGATGTACAACAAATACTTCGGACCTGGAACCACGAGCAAGATGACGGAATCTATAGCTCCAGTAAGGTATTTCTTCCAGTATTATGCAACAGCAAAGAACCTTGTAAACATAGATATTGGTGGTGGAACCACTGATATAGCCTTCTCTAAGGATCAGGATTTGAAATTCGTTACTTCTTTCCGCTTTGCCTCAAACGACATCTTTGAAAGTGGGCTTGACGCAAGTATGACCAATGGAATTATTGACTATTTCAAGCCAAAATTCCATGATCTTTTAGATTCTCTTGAGAGCAAGGAACTCAAGGATATACTTGATGAAATACAAAAGCCATCTAATGTAGCTTCATTCCTGTTTACGCTTCCAGATAACCCTAGTACCACAAAGCTAGACAAATCTGCTATTGACTTCAATCGCATGCTTGCCGCCAACGAAGATTTCAAGGTGGTGTTCATATTGTTCTATGTTGCTATTATATATCATATAGCAGAAATTCTCAATCTCAAAGGACTCAGCATGCCACGACATATCACATTCAGTGGCAACGGAAGTAAAGTGTTGAGAGTGATAACCAACAACACTGAGCAAATGGCACAGTTCACAAAGACCATCTTCAAGTTGATGAATGTGAAAGACAGTGATGGTCAATTGGAGATATTGGGTCTTGATGCCAACAGTAATCCTAAACAGTCTACCTGTAAGGGCGCCTTGATTTCTAATGCACCTACTTACGATGATCGCGACAAGATCGTAATTATGAAGGCAAACGGTAAAGACTTTATAACAAGCGATGATACGTTTGATAAGATAGACCAGCAGTATGAAAGTAATGCTGCTATGGCTATCGGGAAATTCTTCCGATTCGCACTTAATGACTTGAACAAGGAATTCGACTTCGATGATAATTTCGGAGTGAAATTAGAATCGCTAAACATAGCCCGAGAAGTTTCATCCAATCTTCAAGATATTGAGACTTTTCTCTCTCGTGGTTTGAACAAGTGCAAGGCAGAGGCTCAAGGAAAAGTGACTATTGGCGAGACTCTATTCTTCTATCCTGTAAAGGGTGTGCTCGACGCATTGTCAAAGGCAATCAATAAAGAACTCACAACAAATAAAACAGATTAAAGCATGAAAAGATTATTATACGTGTTGGTGTGCATGCTAGTGATATGTGCATGCAACAGAAAAGGGGATCCTTATGAGGATGCGTCAGATCAGTATCAGGAAAGCGCACAAGTTGATAGTAATGCCTACGCCTCCACTAATGAAAATCGGCATGACACACTTAAAGTTCAGGTTGATACTCTTGCTTTAAGCGTGAATCACATACAAGAAAGAATGTCCAATGACTCCACACTGATAGCAAAGAAATTGGACAGCAAAATGGAAGGCTCTACCATCTTTGCCATTATTGGCGCTTTTGCAATATTATTAATTTTCATTATTGTACTTTTTGTTAAAAACAAAGAACTACGCTCTCGACTTAATGACGCAGAAAGTAAAGAAGCTAACCACTTCACATGGTTGAATCAGCAAGTGCAAAATTTGCAGGGACAAAATTCTGGACAGGGCGGCTTCTCATTATCAAAGCGAGATGTAGACGTGTTAAATCAAACTCTCCTTAATTATAATGCAAGACTTACTGCCTTAGAAGCTAAAGAGCAAAGTCGAAAAGAAAGTCACAATGGTCAAGTTGGACATTCGGCTTCGCCCAAAGTGGAGCGTAATATCTATTTTGGAGTAAATCAAGGCAATATATTTACTATGGAACTCTCAGCAAGCGATGAACGTGTTGCTTTCAAAGGAAATAAAATCTCCGAAGACAAGGTAGAATTCATTCCAATTAGTTGGGATAGGATAAAGTCGCTTAACTCATCGGAAACCGTGGTCAAAATAAAGGGATCTTTAAAAGGAAGTAATATGAAAGTATTAAGCAAAGGCTATGCCGTCAAGAGAGTCGAGAATGGCAAAAGCTATTGGCAAGTAATGGATCCGGTTGAAATACAATTAGTCTAACGTTTTTAAACTTCGTAATTTACTACTATGGTACAATTTTTAGTGCCTATAATCATATTGTGCATCATCGCGCTTCAGATTTACTTCTTCGTGAAGAATTTGAACCGCATGCATGAGTTCCGCGACATTTTTGAAAGTAATGAAACGTGGGAAATCTCAAAAGACGAAGATACTGGCTTCGTTAATGGAATCATTGGCAATGGCAATAGTATTTTCGTTGCGATAAGGCAATCTATAAATAAATATCTTCGCAACAATGCCGGTTCTGTTATTGACTTCAGTCTTTTAAAAGATGCCGTTGACAGGCATTGCGACTCTGTTGAGGATGACATCAGCTCGCAAATGCCAGTACCACTTTATTGTGGATTGGCAGGGACTATGCTCGGTGTAATCATAGGTTTAAGTTCATTGCTATATACGGGCAGTGTGACCTCTCTATTAGGCGCATCAAAAAACAAGCAACAAACTGAACTTGTAGCTCAACAACAGACAGAGAATAGTATAACAGAGGAAGAAAAGGAAAAGCAAGATGAGGCTAATACACAAGCCGCTGCAGATGGTGTGAATGATCTGCTTACAGGTGTTGCTTGGGCTATGATCGCAAGTATATGTGGAATTGGTCTTACTACTGCAAACTCTTTAAAGTTCAAGAAATGCAAGCTTCAGGAAGAAAGTGGTAAGAATGAATTCCTTGCATGGATGCAGTCAAAGCTGTTGCCAGAATTGCCTTCTGACACCTCTGACGCTTTGAACAAGCTTGTCAAGAATCTTAATCGCTTTAATAACACCTTTAAGCAGAATACGTCCGATTTAGGCGAAACTCTGTCTAAAGTCAACGAGTCGTATAAGATTCAGGCCGATATTATACAAGCCGTTCATGATATGGATGTCATGAAGATGGCAAAGGCTAATGTTAAGGTGCTGGAGCAACTTCAAAGTTGCACAGATGAATTGGAGCAGTTCCAACAATATCTCAATAGCATTAACGGATACACTGAAGCCATACAGCATTTTACCGAACTCTTCAATAGCGAAAGCGACCGCCTACATGTACTGGAAGAGATACGCGACTTCTTTACTCGCCACAAGGCTGAAATCGCCAAGAACATTACGGATGAGGACGTTGCTCTTAAAAAAGCGTTGAAGAACTTAGAAAATACGTCTATAGAAAATGTAGACGAGTTGAAGAAGAATCTGACTACTCAATCAGAAGCTTTCAAGACAACTAATAGGGAATTACTAGAGACTCTGACGCAACAGATGAATGCTTTCCCAAAGATTAACAAGAATCTTGAGGAAATTTCTAAGATACCGGCAGCGCTTGAAAAACTCGCAAAGAAAATTGAGCAGAGTAATGACAATGTTGTCAAACAGGTACAATTGAAGTTGAACACATTGAGCATGTCTGGTGCTAGCCATGAGGAGACATCTGCTAGAGTTCTTTCTCCAGGCATGAAACTTCTGATTTGGGTTGTTGGCATCGTCATAATCTTTGCTTCTCTGTTTATAAGTGTCATGAGCTTTAAGAGTTGGCAGAATACTCGTACAATACAGCAAAAGTTGTTGGAGGATAATACCACCGAGGTCATAGATTCTGTAGAAGCAAGCTCTGTCAAGGTAGACAGTACAGCCATTAAAGCAAAACCTGAAAAGCCAGATACGGCACAAGTTTTCCAATAACAAAAGTAAAGAACTATGGCTAAAAAGAAAGAATCATTTTTCTGGACCAGCTATTCAGACTTGATGACGAGCCTCTTCTTCATCATGATGGTACTTTTTGTACTTGTCATGGTGTTGCTTTATAAGCGAATGCAAGTAACTCAAAATAAGCTTGATGAGATTCAAAAGGTAGAACAGTCTACAAAAGACCTCAGCAAGGATTACTTCGCCTATAACGAGCAATATGAAAAGTATATTCTTAGGATAGACGTGTTCTTTCCAGAACTAAAATATGAATTCGGTGAACTTTCTGTTGGATGTCGCGACAGCTTGAAAATGCGGGTGGAGAAATTGTAAAGTTTCTGAACAAGCATAAGGAGAATAAATATCTGCTCATTATCGAAGGTCAAGCATCAATGAATGGACCTCAATGGATGGACAGAAACTATGTGCTAAGCTTCCAGAGGGCTGAGAACCTGATGAAGTTTTGGATGACAAGTGCGAATCTTCATTTCCCGAATAATGTAGAAGTTCAAATTGCCGGAAGTGGAGATGGACGCTTGAACATCAATTCTATGCGAGATCCTGTGAATGAGAAGAACCAAAGATTTCTGATACACATTATACCAAAGAATATTTTTAAAGAATGAAACGAGCATCTTATAGATACGGACTATTCTGCATAGCATTGCTTGCCACGATGCAGTGCTTTACAATGGCATCATGTGCCCATAGGTCTGGTCATGGAAAAAGAGTAAACGGAACAACCGCATACCAGCCAAGAACAGAGGAACATGTAGCAGGAAGTACTTGTGTTCGGATGACAGAAGAAAATGGTGTGTATTATGTGCCAGTGGAAGTGAATGGTCTGAACTTAAAGTTTGTCTTTGACACTGGCGCATCTGCCATATCTATATCGTCTGCTGAGGTTGCCGTTATGTATAGGCAAGGTTTAATCACACAAGATGATGTTATCGGTACTTCTCAGATGATGGATGCCAATGGCGACATCACAGAAGGAGCAATCGTTAATCTTCGAACTGTAAAGATTGGCGATATAACATTACATAATATACAAGCCTCAGTAGAAGACAATATGCAGGCTCCATTATTGTTCGGTCAATCTGCACTCTCTAAATTTGGTAAAGTTTCTATTGATTACGATAAAGGTTACATAGAATTTAACTAAACGTACAAATGATTCATTGTGTTTTTGAGATTATTATTGGTTTAATCTTGTGGAAATATATACCAGAAGCAGTAAAGCTACGCGATTTTGGTATCGAGCGAATAATCAAGATAGTCCTTGAGATTGTGGGCATATTGATGACCGTTGGTGGAATAATCGGATTGATAAGATATATATTCAATTGTGTAGCTTGGAGAACATGAAAACGAAGAATCATGACCATCTATACAATTGGTGTTGACAATGCTAACGTCATGTGGTACACATGCCCCGACTCTATCATTGCTATTCGGATCGAATTCATAAGTTGTGATCGATAGGCCATGATGTTGTGTCTATTAATTAAATTCCAATTTATAATTAATCTGTGAACGAATTGGCTTTTGATGTGCAATTTTAATGTAATCCAAAGACACTAAATTGAGAAATATAACGTTGTACAGGAAACTAAGGACTATACTATGGCAAATATGAAATCAACTTTCAACATTTTATTACTGCTTACAACCATATTGCTTGTAGGTTGCAAGAAGTCTCCTGAGGAGATATTCGCGGAGCAGAAGTCAGGCGTGGTACTTATCTGCAATGAGTTCTACTATGATATCATGCTCTCCAATGGCAGTCATATATACTTCACGGGGCTGGATGAAAATGGCGATTTCAATGGCTTGACAAGCGACTTGAATGAAGTGAAGAAAAATCCCGCAATTCTCAATGGCACCGGCTTCTTCATTGATCAGGCGGGACGCATACTTACCAACCGACATGTGGTAGCACCAGAGGTTGACAAGGCAACAGTGAAGAAGAATGTCAATGCAATAATAGGTCTCTATGCCGCATATATTGAAGAGTTGCAAGACTCTATGAGCCAGCGTTATGATGCCATTCAGAACTATGCCAACGGTACAGTGTCATACGATGAATGGGGCAATGCGTATACAAGTCTTAGCGATGATGACATTCAAGTGCTTTCACAAGAACTTCAAAATCTTAGGGACCAATATGCATATGCCGAGAATGTTAAAGAGAACGTGCGCAGCAATATTCTCAATGATGACTTCCGTATCCAACTGCATTCGCAGTTTGGTATTGCCTATGATGGTGACAATATCAACTCGTGGGGTGATTTCATGAAGAAGCCTTGTAACTTGCTCAGGACATCCAATGATGCAGACACCGACCTTGCACTCCTGCAATTGAAAGGTAAGGCTACTCCGCAGGGCAAATACGTTTATGAAATTGACCCTGACAGAGCTTATAAAGCTGACGACATGGAGATCAATCAACCTTTGTACATGATCGGATATAATTATGGCGTTATGCTTGCAAAGACCAACAAGGGCATTAACGCTCAGTTTACAAGTGGCACGTTGACGCAGGTGCCCGATGGCAACCGCATCACCTACAGCATTCCTGCCAAGCAGGGTTCAAGTGGCTCTCCTGTTGTGGATGATCACGGTCGGCTTGTGGCCGTTAATTTCGCAGGAAGCAATGGCAGCGATAACTTCAACTTCGGAATCCCAATGCTGCGAGTTCTGACTTTTCTAAAATAGATGTATATGACTACAAAATGAACTCTTAATTACGAGTTTGAGAACAATGAGAACATTGAAAGTCGTTATTGCTGTTGCCTTGCTACTCTGCTTGCTGCCTCTCCCTTACGGCTACTATGAGTTGGTGAGGCTTGGAGGAATGGTGTGCTTCTGTGTCTTAGCTTTCAATAGCTATCAGCAGAAGCTGGAAGGATGTATGGTGGCGTATGCGGCCCTTGCTATCCTTTTCCAACCGTTCTTCAAGATAGCACTCGGCAGGGGAATGTGGAACGTGGTGGATGTAGCTGTTGCAGGCTTATTGCTGTGGACGGTGTGGAAAAAGAGAAGGTTGCTCCATTAATGCAATGAAACTTTGCTCGTCAATGACCCTCTTCGATGCGGCCTCTCCCAATGACATCTTCCGCCACGTGCTCGATGCGTTCTTTGAGGGCAAGGGAAACGGGAGAAGTTTGGATGCTATTCGCAAGATGGAACGATAGCCATACCAATAGATGGACTCACACACTAATACAATCTATTCTGTTAGTGTGTGAGGATAATGTTTAATCAAGGATTGGGGCTGCTTTATAGTCGATAGATGCCTATGATAAACTATGACAGCTTATCCGTTTTGGAAAGATATTTGATGATAGAACACTTGAACCAGGGTTAATAAATAACAAAAATGTGTTCAGACAGGAAACAAAAAAGAGAGTTACAGGACCGTAACTCTCTCATTCTTAACGCGCTCCAGGATGGGCTTGAACCAACGACCCCCTGATTAACAGTCAGGTGCTCTAACCAACTGAGCTACTGAAGCAGTGTGCGTGTCATTTCTGATTTGCGGTTGCAAAGGTACGGACATTCTTTGGTTCCACCAAACATTTTCGTAACTTTTTTTTCTTTTTTCTTCAAATAGCTTAATTTTCCGCCCATTTTAGCCGTATGGGGCTATATATTTCGTACCTTTGCGGAAAATAAGTGTGAACATGAAGAAAGTATTTATCATAGCCCTGTGCCTCTTCACGGGCGTGTTGGGATATGCGCAGGACAAAGATGCGCATTATTTCAAGGTTGCCAAGAACCTTGATGTGTTCAATACCATTTATAAGAACCTTGACATGATGTATGTCGATACCCTTGATGCTGATGTCACCGTAGGCGTGGGTATCAATGCCATGCTCAGGAGTCTGGATCCTTACACGGAATATTATCCTGAGGACAAGAGCCAGGATGTGAAGATGATGCTAACGGGTAAGTATGCCGGTATAGGCTCTCTGATTCGCTACAACTATAAATTGCAGCGTGTGTGTATTGATGAGCCTTACAAGGATATGCCTGCCGCAGAGGTAGGGCTTAAGAAAGGTGACATCATTCTCTCCATTGATGGCGAGGACATGACGGATAAAGATAACGAGTATGTCAGCAATCACCTCCGTGGCGATGCCGGTACGACCTTTGAGATAAAGATTCATCGTCCTTCTACCGATAAGGATATGAAGTTTAAGATTACGCGTCGCGCTATCCAGTTGCCGGCAGTACCTTATTATGGTTTGCAGAAGAATGGTTTTGGCTATCTCAATCTCAATACCTTCACCGAGGGTTGTGGCAAGACCGTGCGCAATGCTATCATCGATATGAAGCAGAAGGGAATGAAGGGCCTTGTCTTTGACCTGCGTGGCAATGGCGGCGGCTCTGAGATGGAAGCTGTGAATATTGTCAACTGCTTCGTTCCCAAAGGACGAATGGTCGTCAGCAACCGTGGTAAGCTGCGTCGTGTCAATCATGATTATTATACCCAGGTGGAGCCTGTTGACACCGTGATGCCTGTTGTGGTTCTTGTCAACGGCAATTCGGCCTCTGCTTCGGAGATTACGAGCGGTTCCTTGCAGGACTTTGATAGGGCGGTTATCCTTGGCACCAAGACTTTCGGCAAGGGACTGGTGCAGACCGTCATGGACCTGCCTTATAATGGTAAAATGAAGTTGACAACTAATAAATACTATATCCCATCCGGTCGTTGTATCCAGAAAATCAACTACAAACACAACGCTTCAGGAGGTTCAGAGGTCGTTGCCGACTCTTTGACCCATGAGTTCAGAACGCTCCATGGTCGTATTGTCCGTGATGGCGGAGGTATACAGCCCGATGTGAAGGTGGAGAATGACTCGCTGCCGAATATTACTTATTATCTTGCCGCCGTGCGCGATTCCGATGAACTGGTCGATACTTATGAGCAGAAATATATTGCCGCTCATCCTACTATCGCTGCCCCTTGTGACTTTGAGCTCACGGATTCTGATTTTAATGACTTCAAGCGTATGGTCCTCGCCAGCCGCTTCAAGTATGATGCCTTGAGCGCCAAGCAACTCGACGAGCTGGAGAAGTTGGCTAAGTTTGAAGGCTACTATGATGACGCTAAGTCCGAGTTTGCCGCTCTTCGTGCAAAGTTGAAGCATAACCTCTCCAAAGACCTTGACATTGCTAAGGAAAGTATCAAGCGCATGTTGGAACAGGATATTGTTTCGGCCTATTATTTCCAGTCGGGTGCTGTAGAGAATGCATTGCGTGATGACAAGCAAGTCAAGGCAGCCTTTGACCTTCTTGCCGATAATGCCCGTTACCAGGAAATATTAAAGCCGAAGCCAGCTGAAGCTGTAAAGTCCTCTGCTACGCAAGCTAAAGGTGGAAAGACCGCTAAGGCTAAAAGCAAGAAAAAGAAGTAGAAGTCATAAAAAAGCATAATTTTTCCATATCTTCGTTGTGGCATTGGGATAAATCACCTATTTTTGCCATATCTCTGTAGCTTACAGAGAGTTGATGCAAACGGGTATTTACTAAAAACGAAAATATGGAAAAACTAAGCCTTTACTTGCTTACAGCTATTTTTGCTGTTCTCTTCGCTTCCTGCCAAAAGGTGGACTTGAGCGAAGATGGTGGACGATCAGATGATGCCAATAACGTTACCTTCCGTATTGTTCGGATAGAGGATACGCCTTTCAGCTCAGCCAAGGCATCACGTTCGCAGGATATTGCACAATTGTGCACTCGCATCAATGTCGCTATTTATAAGAATAGCGAGCGTGTGAAGAGTATTAGTCAGAAATCAGGAGACAAAGATTTTGGAACTGTATCGTTGTCTCTTGATGCTGGTACGTATCGTGTTGTGATTCTTGCTCACAGCCAGGAAAAGAGCCCCACGATGACGGATGCTGAGAAGATAGGCTTCAACAGTGATATGAGCGACACCTTCCTCTGGTCGGAGAAAGTGACCGTGGAGGATGGCGGAGATAATGAAGTCGATGTCGACATGCACCGTGTGGTGGCTAAGATAAGAATCATCTCTAAAGATAATGTGCCTAACAATGTTGCAAGACTGAAATTCTATTATACGGGTGGCAGTTCCACCATCAATGCCCTTACTGGAAAAGGCTGTGTCAATTCTAAGCAAACCGTGGAGTACATGATTTCCGATGACATGAAGGGCAAACCGGCAACCTTTGAGTTCTATACGTTCCCCAAGGCCGACAATTCCACTGTCAAGATGGTGGTGACAGCTTATGATGCTACTGACACTAAGTTGGGTGAGATGACGATAACCGATATCCCCGTAAAGGTCAATACATGTGCCAGTTGTGAGGGGGACATTTTTAGCTCCATCTCGGGCGGAGGTGGCAGCATAGGCAGCAATGGAACGAAATTTCGCCTTACCACCGATGACGAGTGGGTATATGAAAACTATACCTTTTAGAATAGCAGCGCAAAGGCATGCAGTGTCAATTAATGCAGGATGGCCAGAAGTAACAGCAGTTTGGCTTCCCCGAGCGACAGTCGGAGAAAGTTGATGATGGCAGCCTTGCGATTCTTCACAGTCCCTACACTGCATTCGAGCATCTTGGCCACCTCCTCATTTTTCAGTCCCTCTGCGAAACTAAGGTCGAAAACATGTCGCAAGTCTTTCGGTAGTTTGTCAATAGCCTCATAGAGCAGGTCGAGAGTCTCCTGCTCTATGATGGATGCTTGCAGGTCCTCGTCAAAGTCTTTCTTGTCTTTCAGATAGTGTTGTCGGCTCAGTCCCTTTCTCAGCACCGATATCGCTTTGTTGTGAATGGCAGCAAAGAGATAAGCTTTGAAGTGGGCTGCGTTGTCGAAAGTCTCGCGAATGCTATACATCTTATATATAGCATCCTGTACGCAGTCTTCAGCAAGGAAGGCGTAGTCGGCGCCAAGTTGGCGGGAGGCATAGACCAAGAGAGAAGGATAGACATCGGCATAAAGGCTGTCTATCTTTCCTGAACGGAAATCGTCTACTATCTGCTCTGTTAAACGCACGTTTGCTTCTTTGTGACTGTTATAAAAATAATATATTCAGTGCTATTTGTTTACAAAATTAGGCATTCTTTTGCCAAACACTTACTTTTTTCTTAAAAATCTTTCGAAATATTTGTCCGTTTGTTAATATGTTGCGTATAAGAAGACAAAAACATCGCAAAGACTATGAGTAAGAAGATTATTGTAGCGGCTTTGCTTGCCGCATTTACTATCCCCTCTTTTGCACAACTTCTCAAAGGAAGCGTCAAAGGATTCACCCTTGACGATGACGGCGTGCAGATATCGTATTCCCCCACCGGCGGAATGGTTGACGAGCAGTACACCACAGCCGCTGTCGATGCCAATGGCAATTTTACTTATGACGTCCCCCTCTCCGACCGCAACAGTGATGTCTCCATCATCATCGCCAATCAAGTCTTTGGTGTTCATCTCACTAAAGGGCAGACCGTTACCGTGACGTTGTCGAAAGGCAATGGCAACATGCTCAACTTTGCGGTCAGCGGCCCTTCCAAGGATGTATCCTTAGCCGTCAACGCTGAGATGCAAGCCTATGACATGATGAAATATTTCTCCATGGATGAGTCGATGGCAAAGAGCAATGCGGAATACCGTCAGATTCTCGAAGACAGCTATAAGAGCGTTCTGCCTTATCTGAAAGGTATCAAAGACAAGCAGCTGCGAAAGTTCTATACCGATCTGAATGAGGCACAGTATAAATGGACCAAGATACGTCTCATCATGGACAAGTGCGAGGAGAATGGTACAAAGTATCAGGACGATGCTGAGTACAAGCAGCTTATTAGTGATGTGGACATCAACTCCGACATCTCCTATCGTTCCAATCTCGGCTTCGGCAAGGTCATGTCTATGGTGACGTCGCCGATGAACTTCAAGGGCGACATGGAGCCCTACTGCCGTGAGCAGATGGCGCTGACCGACAAATATGTCACCAATCCATTCTTGCGCAGTGATATCGCCAAGAGCATTGCTCAAAACTACTTCTCTTTCGGTGGTAATACCGGTGACTACCATCGTTTCTATACCGATGCCGTGAAGTGGGCAGGTCGTGACTCCACTGCCTTCACGGCTTATAAAGGTAAGATTGCCTCATGGGACCATACGCAGACCGGAACAAAAGCCTTCGACATCACGCTCACCGACGAGAGTGGCAAGACTTGCCAGCTCAGTGATATAGCGAAAGGGAAGTTCACATATATCGACGTCTGGGCCACCTGGTGCGGTCCCTGTAAGCAGGAAATTCCTTACCTTGCCAAACTGGTAGAGAAATACAAGGACAACCCCAAGGTGCAGTTCATCTCCATCTCTATTGATGAGAATGTCGACGCATGGAAGCGCATGATTAACCGTGACCAACCCGCCTGGCCGCAGTACAATATTCATGGCGATGTCGCCAAGACCTTCTCCCAGCAGTGGGGCATCAGTGGCATCCCGCGCTTCATCATGATAGACAAGGAGGGCAACATCTTCAGCGCCGACGCCACCAGGCCGAGTGAAGCCGCCACCTCGGAGACGATAGACAAACTTTGATTATGGATTCAGAATATATCTCTCACCTTCTCTACCATCTCATCATCGGCGACATTTCTGATGCCGGTCGTCGCGACCTTGCCGATTGGGCGGCAGAGAACGAATACAATCGTCGTGTTCTGGAGCGTTTGCAGGACAAGGACTATCTTCAGCGTGAGTACCGTCGTATCAGGGCGGTCGACCCACGGCGGGCCATGAAGGATATGGAGTCGCGCATCGCAGCCCCTCAGCCCTTCATCCGCCGACCGTGGAGCCGTGTGCGGACCATTACGCTTAGCGTAGCGGGACTCGCTGCAGCCATCGTACTTCTCTTTGGATTCTACACCTATTACCAAAAACTGACACCGGAGAAGCCCAAGGCCATCGTCGCTCAGGTGGCGTCGTCCAAGATAACGCATGGCAGCACGCAGGCCGTTCTGACTTTGGAGAATGGCGATACCCTCCATCTTGGCTCCTCAGCGAAGGACAACGCTGCCAAGATGGCCGAGGGGCATTCTGTGTTCAGTGGCGGTCACGCTAAGCTCAGCGTCTCCACACCCCGTGGCGGTGAGTTCAAGATTACCCTTGAGGATGGTACAGAGGTATGGCTCAATGCCGAGACCCAGCTCCGCTATCCCGAGCGCTTTGGTGATGGCGAGCGTCGTGTCGCTGTCACCGGTGAAGCCTTCTTCAAGGTTGCCAAAGACAGCAAGCGCCCGTTCTATGTAGAGACGGCGGGGCAGGTCGTCAGAGTTTATGGCACCGAGTTCAATGTCCATGCCTATCCTGAGGATAAGTCTGTGGCTACCACCCTGGTCGAGGGGAGCATAGCTCTACAGGCAGCCTCCGGCAACGGTTCTCAGCTGATGCTCACGCCCGGCCATCAGGCGCTCTTCGACAAGCAGAGCCATGAGGCCAGTGTCAAATCGGTGGATACCGAGGTGGTGACGAGCTGGCGTAGTGGCAGTTTTGTCTTTGAAAACCAGAATCTAGGCGACATCATGCAGACGCTGAGCCGATGGTATGACTTCGACTATAAGTTTGCTGATGCCTCCCTGGCTCATACAGAGTTCATGGGCAGCATCCCGCGCTACGGCGAGTTTGCTGATGTTGTAGAGATATTAGAGACAAGTGGCGGCCTGAAGTTCCGCATCAAAGGCCGGACAGTAATCATTTCGAGAAAATAAAACTAATGATATGAAACAAATCCAACAGCTGTTGTTGTCACTGGTTCTTACAGCCGTCTTCTCCGCCTTCACGACGGCGGCCGACGCCCAGACCTACAGTGTCGACTACAAGAACATGACCATCGAGCAGGTCATCCGCGACCTGCGCAAGCGTACGGGCTATGAGATAGTCTATCAGAAACCGGTCATTGCAGGTGCGCCAAACATCACGTGCACCTACAAGAACCTCACACTCACGCAACTTCTGAACCGTGTCCTTCTCCAGCAGGCCGGCATCGACTATGAGATAGTCAAGAAGTCTATCGTCCTCAAGAAGTCTACACTTCCCGAGGAGGCTTATTTCAAGAAGCAGGTCGTCGGCACCGTGACCGATGAGAATGACGAGCCCCTTGTCGGTGTCACCGTCCTGCAGAAGGGTACGGGCAATGGAGCCACGACCGATGTCGACGGCAACTTCTCTCTCATAGTCGAGGGCACACATGCTGAGCTGGAGTTCAGTTATGTAGGTTATAAGAATCGGATGGTGAAGATAGATCGTCGCACACCTTTCCTCGTTCTGCGTTTAGCTCCCGATGAGACCCTCCTCGACGAGGTCCTTGTCACCGGCTACCAGAACATCAAGCGTGAGAATGCCGTAGGTGCCTATCAGACTATCAGCGCCAAGGAGTTGGACAGCCGCTACACCGGCGATGTCGTCTCGCGCTTGGAAGGTCAGATTCCTGGCTTGGTGGCTTACAACAACGGCAATGGCAACACCGGGGAGGCTGCCCTTACCATCCGTGGTGCTGGTTCGTTCAATGCCCGCACCAATCCGCTCGTCGTTGTTGATGGACTCCCCATTGAGGGTAGCATAGAGACGGTCAATCCCTATGACATCGAGACCATCAACGTTTTGAAAGATGCCTCTGCGGCCTCTATCTATGGTGCCCGCGCCTCCAATGGCGTCATCGTCATCACCACCAAGCGCGCCCACTCCGAGAAGCTGAGCATTGATGTCAATGCTGACCTCTCCATCTATGAGAAGCAGGGCTATTCCAACTATGGCTGGGCCGATGCCGCACAGCTGTTGCAGTTGGAGGAGAACAACTTCAACTGGGTCGCTGCCCACGACGATGTCTACAGCAGTCTCTTAGGCACCTATCAGACCAACCCCGGTTCTCTCACCCAGGCCACGCGGCTGATGTTGCGCCACAAGCTCGGCGAGGTCAGCGATGCCGACTACAACGCGCAGATGGCGCAGTGGCGGTCCAATGACTATCGCAGAGAGTGGAAGGATGCCACACTCAGAACGCGTGTCCTGCAACAATACAATGTGGCCATGCGCACACAGGGCAAGAAGCTCAACTCTAATATCGTGCTCAACTACAAGGGCGACAACAATGGTGTCTATCGCGAGAACGACCGCTCCTACACCGCCAGCTACCAGGGCGATATGAACGTATGCAAGTGGTTGGATATGAGCTTCGGCCTCAATGTCATCAGTGAGCGCTCCCGCATCCACTCCGATGTCAATGGTTTGATGGCCATCGGTTCTTTCGCACCCTATCTTAGTATGTATAATGCCGATGGTACGCCGGCAGCTATGGATGCTGGGATATGGCTCGGCAAGGCCAGTCTGAAAGACCCTTCGCTCGGACTCAAGGACGAGAGCTATTATTATCTTGATGAGCTTAACCGCAACTTCACCAAGGGCCGGCGCAACAATATCCGTTCCTACGCGCACGCCAACTTCAAGATTCTGCCGGAGCTCTCCGTCTCTACCCGTTTCCAGTATGAGGATATCAGCTATAAAGGTGAGACTTACTATGAGCCCGACAGCTATTACATGCGCACGCTCTACAACCTCGCTACTTCCGGCGGCAAGCACTATATCCCCGAAGGTGGTATGCTGAAGACCAAGCACCAGACGGGCGACTACTACACTTTCCGTGCGCAGGCCAACTACAATAAAGTCTTTGCCGAGAAGCATGATGTTGAGGCCATTGCCGGTTTTGAATACCGCCAAAGCCACGACCGATACAACAACGACCTCAAGCTCGGCTACGACGACCAGACGCAGACCAACCTCTCGCATCTTGTCGACTACGAGGCCTTGCAGAACCTGTCCTCCTCAGACCTTGGTCCCAACTACAGTATCTTGGGCAGTGCGCCCTCAGAGAGCGACTTCTCTACAAGCGACATCCTGCACCGCTTCTACTCCTATTATTTCAACGGCAACTACACCTATGACAGCCGCTATGCCGCTCAGGTGAGCTACCGTGTCGATAAAGCCGACCTCTTCGGTGCTGACCCGAAATATCGTGGACGACCGCTCTGGTCAGTGGGCGCGAGCTGGAACATGCAGAATGAGAGCTGGATGAAGCCCTTGAAGTGGATTGATGCTCTGAAGCTGCGTGCCAGCTATGGTATCACGGGTAATATCGACTCCAACGTGTCTTCCTATCTCACTGCCGCCATCGCCGTGAGCGAGATAACAGGCAACAAATATGCCACCCTCAACACACCGCCCAACGACCAGCTCAGATGGGAGAAGACGGCAAGTTGGAACTTTGGCGCCGACTTCTCGCTTTTCGCCAATAGACTTAGCGGTAGTCTTGACTATTATATCAAGAATTCTTCCGACCTGCTGACCCTCACCGATGTCGACCCGACGACGGGGTGGAGTAGTGTGAACATCAACAACGGTAGGGCACGCAACACCGGTGTGGAGCTACAGCTCAATGGAGCCATCCTGCGGCCCGCCACATCTGATGGAATCGGTGTCAACGCCTCGTTCAACTTTTCCTACAACAACAATAAGGTGACCCGTATCGACCACGAGCCGTCTTCGGGCTTTGAAGCCCTCTACACCCGCCATGAGGGACATCCCATCAACTCTCTTTACAGCTACCGCTATGCCGGCATGGTGACCGACGATGATGGCAATCAGAGTTATGGATGGTATGACAAGGCCGGCAAAGTTCATTCTTCAGATATCTCAACAGGAGAGTTTACGCAGGCTGATGTCGTCTTCTCCGGCGGTCTCGACCCGAAGGTGGTGGCTTCTTTCACCCCCGAGATAACCTGGAAAGGCTTTTCTCTCTCGGCCCTCTTCTCTTTCTATGGGGGACATTATATGCGTGCCGGAATAGAGAAATGGACGCATGATGGCTCTGAGCTCGGCTATAAATCCGAGCTTGCCGGCATCCCGGCTTCCTATCTCGACTTCTGGACGGGCGCTGACACGCCCTACACTCAGATTGCCAACGGCTATCAGGGTCGCAACACCATTGGATTCTATCAATATATCGATCAGACCGTGGTGCACGCCGACTACCTCAAGGTGCGCAACATCGTGCTCGGCTATAACTTCCCTAAGCAGTGGATCAGCCGCCTCGGCATCCAGGACCTGCGCCTGCGTGTGCAGATGAACAATGTGGCCACATGGGTGCGCAACAGTCAGGGCATAGACCCGGAGGCCGTCAACCCATACACCGGCGAGACACTCAACAAGCCATGCCGAAGCTACACCATGAGTCTGAGCGTGAGCTTCTAATGCTTAGATAACGAACAAATAAAGAAGAGATTATGAAAACGAAGAAGCAATATATAAAAGAGGTGCTTACTTTTTTCCCCGTTTACCTCTTTTCCTTTTTACTTTTAACCGGCTGCGACGACAAGCTCGACATCGTTCCCAAAGGGCAGTCCACCTTGGAAACCATTGATGACTTGGAGCTACTTCTCAACCGCGAGATTGAGTTAGGGGCGCCCATGAGCGATCTTAGCATCATCTGCAATGAAGGCCTGGGGCAGATGACGAGTGTGGCCACAGTGCTCTCACAGACCAATACCCTCAAATATGCCTTTCTCTCTTATGACGAGAAGGTAGACAGGGCCAGCCTCACACAGGAAGACGAGCGCTACACCAATGCCTACAAGGCCATCAACGCCATGAATACCATTATCGACAAGGCTCCCGGCGCTTCCGGCTCCGAGAGCAAGCGCAAGGAGATTATTGCTGAGGCGCATATCATGCGCGCTTATCTGCACTGGATTCTCGTCAACGTCTATGCCAAGCAGTATGATGCCACCACGGCAGCCACTGACGGCGGTATCGCCTATGTGACGAGTGAGTCGGTCTTTGCTGATAACCCCAAGCTCACCGTTCAGAAAGTCTACGACAATATCCTTGCCGACTGTTCTGATGAGTATATCAATGCGTTGCCTGCTCGCGACAACGATGTCCTCCGTGGCGACCAGGCCTGGGGCAACGCTGTGCGGGCCAAGGTGCTCATGCAGATGAAGCGCTATGCCGATGCCCTGCCTTATGCTTTGAAGAGCATCAACCTCAATGGTACCATTGAAGACCGTTCGGCCATTGTCGGGGCCGGTGACTGGATCTTGCCGCGGCAAGCTGCCGACAATCTAATTTATATCGGTGGTATGGTAGGCCCGTTCTTGGAGTGCGTCTCCAAGGAGACGGCGGCAAAGTTCGAGGTCGGTGACTACGTCCTCTACCACGCCTACATGTTTGGTCAAAAACCAGGCACGGGTGGTGACGACGAGGGCGACGATGATGACGATGATGAGAATTGGGATGCCAAGCCACGTGCTGCTATGAGTAGTGGTGAGGCCAGAAGCAAGAAAGCTTTTGCTGACGATGGATTCGATGCTTCCGGCATGGCCTGGAACAGTCTCTATGGCGAGATAACGACCGGGGTCAGCGGTACGTTGATGTACTATGCCATGAGCAGCTGGGTCAACTTCTATGGCATCACCTCCGACCGCATGTACTATACTGCTGCCGAGTGCTATATCCGCACGGGAGAGATACAGAAGGGTATGGACCTTGTCAACAAAGTGCGCGAGAAGCGCATAGACCCGGACCATTACGAGCCGCTGACGGCTACCGATGAGGTCAGCGCCATGGCTGCCATGCAGGAAGCTAAATGGATAGAGTGCATAGACACCTATGAAAACTTTTTCGACTGCAAGCGGTGGAATACGGAGGACGCCTACAAGCGCACCATCACTCGCGACCTCGGCGATTTCGGCACTTTCTCCATAGCTCCTGACAGCAAACTCTGGATATTCCCCTTCCCGCTCCAGGCTACGCGTAAGAATGCAACGTTGACCAATAATTATTAAATCTTCCACAAAATGAAAAAGACTCTTCTCTCTTTCTTGGCATTGGCCCTGCCTGTCTTCGCCTCTGCCCAGACCTTGGAGATAACGGCCAAGGACACCACTGGCCTTTCACAAGTGCTCATTGCCAACCGTGGCGACTTCGTCCCCTTGCGGTTCACAAAAGGACGTATGACCTATGACAGACCTGATATCCAGCCCTATACGGCTGTCTATATCATGGGCAGCGGCATCAGTGCGCCCGCTGTCTTGGAGCCTGGGCAGACACTGCAAGTCGCTCTCAGCAAAAAGAAAGGGCAATGGGAAATTTCCTACAGGGGTAAGAACGCGGCGGCCTCCCGGTTCCTCAAGCAGTTGGAGAAGCTCTCGGCACAAGGCTGGGAGACAGTGTCCGTAGATGAATATGATGACGAGGTCACAACGTTGAACAAAGACTTTGATTTCGATGCCGAGATGAAACGCCTTGCCGCTGAGTATGGCAATACCCTCCAGGCTGCCGACAAGGTAGCCAACGACAGCCTGCGGCACGCCTACCGCCATCTGACAGATGTCAGTTATCTGGCCTCGCGCATTGCCTGCCTCTCCGCAAGGGATAGAATCAAAGGTATCGCCAACGACGGACAGTTGCAGAAACTCATTGCGAGCATAGACCCTAACGACGACACCATGCAGGAGTTGGGACTTGTCGACGACTTTATCGCTACCAAGGTCACCGGTTCCCGCAACGATGACAACATCACGCCTTATGTTGTGAGCTACATCAAGGCCGTCGATACCCATGTGCAGAATCCCCGCACGCGTCATGAGTTGTTGGATAACGTTGCCTCGATGGTCTTCAATGCCGACAGCAAGACGTATGTCCTTGATGACTTCTGGAATGCTTTCAAGCAGGCCGCCGACACAGCGCTTGTCAGCTATTATCAGACGGTTGTAGACAGCAAGTTGGCTACCAAGAGTGGCGCCGCATGTCCTGATGAGACTTTCCAAGACGTTCAGGGACAGACGCATCGACTTTCGGAGTGGTTTAATAAAGGCAAATACCTCTATATCGACCTGTGGGCCACCTGGTGCATACCTTGTGTCAAGGAGATACCCTTTATCGAGAAGCATGTTGCCCACTATAAGGACAACCCGAAGATTCAGTTTATCAGCATCAGCCTTGACAGTCACCACGACGCCTGGAAGCGGAAGTTGGACAAGGATAAGCCACAGTGGCCGCAGTATATCTCCGCTACCAAGGAGGAGATTGACAAACTGATGAAGGACTGGGGTATCACAGGCATACCCCGCTTCATCATCGTTAACCCCGATGGCACCATCCATGACAGCAATGCCTTCCGGCCCAGTGATGCTGACTTCTACAAACTCATGGACGCCATCTTGAAATAATCCTTTACTTTGGCTTGCTGATTGAGAAATAGTTGCTATCTTTGTGGCGCAAGCCGCCGCTTGCGCCTAACACGATTCAGCTATGCAGAAAAGCAAGTATCTTGTCGCCAGCCCTCGCGACCTGTTATGGGGGCTTACCGTCAGCACCGTGGGGTATGAGGAGATTGTCCCGGGAGACAGCTATCCTACCCATGGACATGCTGACGGCTATTATTTCAATGTCGACCGCGGCAGGATACTCAACGAATACCAATTGCTGTATATCGTTGAGGGCCGCGGCTTTTTTCGTTCTGCCCACCAGAAAGAGACGGAGGTTCATGGGGGTGACATGTTTCTGCTCTTCCCCGGCGAATGGCACTCTTATCATCCTGCTAAGGAGGAGGGGTGGAAAAGCTTCTGGATAGGATTCAAGGGAAAGAACATGGACGACCGCGTGCGGGCTGGCTTCCTGTCTGTTGACAAGCCCATCTACGACATCGGCTTCAGCGAGGAGGTCATCCGACTCTATCGTGAGGCCTACCGCGTGGCGGTGGAAGAGTTGGCCAACTCGCAGCAGATATTGGCTGGCACCGTAAACTTTATGATAGGTCTGATGTATGCCTTTGAGCGCAACCGGCTGTTCACTCACGATAAGATTCATGTCGACATCATCAACAGCGCGCGTCTCCGTATTCGCGAGACCTTGGAGTCGCCGGTATCTATCCAGCAGATAGCAGCCGAGAGTGGCATCAGCTACAGCAACTTCCGCAAGCTTTTCAAAGAATATACGGGTGTCTCCCCTGCGCTCTATCAGCAGGAGCTGCGCATACAGCGCGCCAAGGAGCTTCTTGCCATCTCTGACCTGAGCGTCAAGGAGATAGCCTATCGCCTCAATTTCGACTCCTCCGACTATTTCTCTTCCCGCTTCCGTGCCAAGGTTGGCATGCCACCCCTTGAATACCGAAAGAAGACGAGATAGGAATGTGTCCACCATAATATTACCAAGAAACTGTGATAATGTGATTTGTGATACAGACAACGGCTGACGAGTAGTGGAAAAGAGAGAAAAATCTAATAAAAAACGAATAAATTCTTGTAGGAATGCCAAAAAGTTAGTAACTTTGCAGTGTTCAGTGGAATGAGGGACTCCAGAGAGAGTTCCTCATTTTTTTATAACTACTTTTTAGATAAAGAATGATAGACAAGAACGTCGTAAAAGGATTAGTAGACGAATGGCTCAAGGATAAGGAATATTTCCTTGTAGACCTAAACATCAGCGCGGATGACAAGATTACAGTAGAAATCGACCATGCCGACGGTGTATGGATAGAAGACTGTGCTCAGCTGAGCCAGTATATCGAAGACCATCTCAGCCGCGATGAGGAAGACTATGAGCTTGAGGTCGGCTCGGCCGGTCTGGGCCAGCCTTTCAAAGTGCCGCAGCAATATGAGATCTTCATCGGTGAGCCCGTGGAGGTCTTGGATGCCGAGGGCAAGAAATTTAAAGGCGTCCTGAAGAGCGTTGACGGCCGCAACTTTATTGTCAGCGTCAACGAGAAGGTGAAGGTAGAGGGCAAGAAACGCCCCGTGAAGATGGATGTCGACCACCAGTTCAATATGGACGAGGTGAAGTACACCAAATATCTGATTTCGTTCAAATAAGAAAAATATAAAGACAGATAAACAGCTATGCCAGCAATAAAGAAAGATGACGAACAGGTGAGCATGATAGGCTCATTCCGTGAGTTCCAGGACACTAAGCATATCGACCGCACTACATTGGTCAGCGTCCTTGAGGAAAGCTTCCGCAACGTTCTTGCCAAGATTTACGGCTCGGACGAAAATTTTGATGTCATTGTCAACCCTGACAAGGGTGACTTTGAGATTTACCGCAACCGCGTTGTCGTGGCCAATGGCGACGTGGCTGACAAGAACAAGGAGATAAGCCTTGCTGACGCACAGAAGATAGAGCCCGACTACGAGGTCGGCGAGGAGGTCTCAGAGCCTGTCAACTTCGCCAAGTTCGGCCGTCGCGCTATCCTCACCCTGCGCCAGACCCTTGCCAGCAAGATTCTTGAGCTTGAGCACGACGCCCTCTTCAATAAGTATAAGGACCGTGTGGGCCAGCTCATCTCCGCAGAGGTCTACCAGACCTGGAAGCGCGAGGTGCTGCTCATTGACGACGACAACAATGAGCTCATCCTGCCCAAGAGCGAGCAGATTCCCGCTGATGTCTACCGCAAGGGTGAGACGGTGTTGGCCGTTATCGAGCGTGTTGACAACGAGAACAACAACCCCAAAATTATCCTCTCCCGCACAAGTCCCACCTTCCTGCAGCGTCTGCTGGAGCGTGAGGTCCCTGAGATTCAGGACGGCCTTATCGCCATCAAGAAGATAGCCCGTATGCCCGGTGAGCGTGCCAAGGTGGCTGTCGAGAGCTTCGACGACCGCATCGACCCCGTCGGCGCCTGCGTGGGTGTTCATGGCAGCCGTGTCCACGGCATCGTGCATGAGCTCTGCAATGAGAATATCGACGTCATCAGCTGGACAGCCAATACCAAGCTCTTCATCCAGCGTGCACTGAGCCCTGCCACCATCACGGATATCAAACTCGATGATGAGAACAAGAAGGCTGACGTCTATCTCCAGCCAGACCAGGTCAGTCTGGCTATCGGCCGCAATGGTCTGAACATCAAACTGGCCTGCATGCTCACAGAATATACCATCGACGTCTATCGTGTCGTCGAGGGCAATGGCGAGAATGGCGACGAGGATGATGTCTACCTCGATCAGTTCAACGACGAAATCGACCAGTGGGTCATCGACGCTATCAAGAAGATAGGTCTGGAGACTGCCAAGCAGGTGCTCAATGCTCCACGCGAGATGCTCGTCGAGAAAGCTGACCTCGAAGAGGAAACCGTCGACCACGTCTTGGAAGTCCTGAAGAAGGAGTTCGAATGATAACAGGTGATAGGTGATGGATGATAGGCATTAACGTTCAGTCTTAACAGGTGTGGCTGATGCTTTAATGCCTATGTTCGGAACTCCAGACTACTTATCAATAGCATAGACAATTCATTTAACACCTAACACCAAACAGCATAATTATTAATGACCATTAGATTAAATAAAGCATTACGAGAGTTGAACATCGGACTCCAGACGGCAGTTGGATTCCTTCAGAAGCGTCCTGAGCTGGGCGAGGTGAAGTCAGACCCCAGCTTCAAGATCAACGAAAAGCAGTACTCTGCTCTCGTAGAGGCCTTCAAAAGGGATGCTGCTGTCAAGGAACGGGCAGACCAGCTCTTCAAGAAGCCCGAGAAGAAAGGTCCCAAGCAGGGTTCTAACCAGCAAACTCGTGTAGAGAGTGGCCTGGAACTTGCAGGCCATCAGAAATATACGCCTTTAGGGAAGATAGACCTCAGCACTGTTGGCAAGCCCAAGGTGGTGAGTCCGTCTGATGCGTCTTCCAAGCCCGCTACTCCTCAACCTCAGGCTGCTGCCGTCAGCCATGAGGAGCCCAAAGTGGAGAAGGCTTCACAGCCAGCACCTCAGCCTGCTAGCCAGCAGGCAGCGCCACAGCCCCAGGCAGTACCCGCTCAGCCTAAGGCAGCGTCCGCACAGGTCAAGGCTGAGGTTGCTCAGCCCAAGACAGAGCCGGTGCAGCCCAAGCAGGAACCTGCTCAGACCCAGGCACCCGCTCAGCCCAAGCAGGAGCCCGCCCAGCCTAAGGCTGACGTGAAGTCACAGCCTAAGTCCGAGGCTCAGCAGCCTAAGGCAGAGTCAAAGCTACAGCCTGAGGTGAAGGCTCAGCAGCCTGCCAAGGAGGTGAAGGCTCAGCAGCCCGAGAAGCATGAGAATTCACCACGCCCCACGATACAGAAACCGGCTGCCGTGAAGGTCGCTGAGGCTGCACAGCCCTCTGAGGATAAGAAGGAAGAGTCGAAAATCTTCCGCACCAAGACAGAGACGCGCATCGACAACACACCGAAGGTCACCGTGCTCGGCAAGATAGACCTGAGCTCTATCAACTCCAGCACGCGCCCGAAGAAGAAGTCGCGCTCGGAGCGTCAGCGCGAGCGCAATGCACGCCAGCAGCAGAATGGCGGCAATGGCAATAACGGTAACAACAACCGCGGAAAGCGCGAGCGCATCAATAATAATAAGGTGGACATCAACGCCGCTGCCAATCAGCAGAGCAAGAATGGCAACGGCGGTGGAAAGAAGAAGAAAAACCGCAACCGCTCGCAGAAACCCCTTGAGGTCAACGACGAGGATGTGGCACGCCAGGTCAAGGAGACGCTGGCTCGCCTCACCAGCAAGAGCCAGAACAAGAAGGGTGCTAAATACCGTAAGGAGAAGCGTGAGGCTGTGCAAGAGCGTCTCGATGCTGAGGCCCGCCAGGAGAAGAAAGACAGCAAGGTGTTGAAGCTCACCGAGTTTGTGACCGTCTCCGAGCTGGCCACCATGATGCATGTGGAGGTGACACAGGTCATCTCTACGCTGATGAGCATCGGTATCATGGCTTCTATCAACCAGCGCCTCGACGCTGAGACCATCAACATGGTGGCTGAGGAGTTTGGCTTCAAAACAGAGTATGTCTCGGCCGATGTCCAGGAGGCTGTCAGCGAGGAGGCCGATGATGAGAGCGATCTCGTGCCGCGTCCGCCTATCGTCACTGTCATGGGTCATGTCGACCATGGTAAGACTTCGCTCCTCGACCATATCCGCAATACCAATGTCATCGCCGGTGAGGCTGGTGGCATCACACAGCATATCGGTGCCTACAGCGTCACGCTGAAGAATGGCCGCAAGGTGACATTCCTCGATACGCCGGGTCATGAGGCTTTCACAGCCATGCGTGCCCGTGGTGCTCAGGTGACGGATATCGCCATCATCATCATTGCTGCCGACGACAGCGTGATGCCTACCACCAAGGAGGCCATCGCCCACTGTCAGGCTGCCGGTGTGCCTATGGTCTTCGCCATCAACAAGATTGATAAGCCGGGTGCCAACCCCGACCGCATCCGTGAGGATTTGGCCAACATGAACCTCCTCGTCGAGGAGTGGGGCGGTAAGTATCAGTGCCAGGAGATTAGTGCCAAGAAGGGTCTTGGGGTCGATGACCTCATGGACAAGGTGCTCCTCGAAGCCGATATGCTCGACCTCAAGGCCAACCCCAACCGTAAGGCTACGGGTACCGTCATCGAGTCCAGTCTCGACAAGGGTCGTGGATATATCTCCACTGTCTTGGTGAGCAACGGTACACTCCATGTCGGCGATATCGTATTGGCCGGTACCTCGTGGGGTCGCGTGAAGGCGCTCTTCAACGAGCGTAACCAGCGCATCGACAATGTCAAGCCCGCTGAGCCTGCCATCGTCTTGGGTCTCAACGGTGCTCCTACCGCCGGTGACCAGTTCCACGTCATCGACACGGAGCAGGAGGCCCGCGACATCGCCAACAAGCGTGAGCAGTTGCAGCGTGAGCAGGGTCTGCGCACGCAGAAGCGTCTGACCCTCGGCGACATCTCACACCGTATCGCACGCGGTGAGTTCCATGAGCTCAACATCATCGTCAAGGGTGATACCGATGGTTCTATCGAGGCACTCTCTGACTCCTTCCTCAAACTCTCTACCGAGAAGGTGCAGGTCAACGTCATCAGCAAGGCTGTCGGTCAGATTTCAGAGAACGATGTCATGCTGGCCAGCGCCTCCGATGCCATCATCGTCGGCTTCCAGGTGCGTCCTTCCGCTGACGCCCGCAAGCTTGCCGACCGTGAGGGTGTGGAGATCAATACCTACTCCATCATCTACGACGCCATCGACGACATCAAGGCCGCTATGGTCGGTATGCTTGACAAGGTCAAGAAGGAGGTTGTCACCGCTGAGATTGAGGTCAAGCAGGTTTACAAGATTTCCAAGGTTGGTACCGTGGCCGGCGGTCTCGTCACCGAGGGCAAGGTTCACTCCAAGGATAAGGCACATGTCGTACGTGACGGAATTGTCATACACACTGCCAATATTGCAGCCCTGAAACGTTATAAAGATGACGTCAAGGAGGTGGCTACAGGTTTGGAGTGCGGTATCTCTCTCGTCAACTTCAACGATATACAGGCCGGCGATGTGCTGGAGACCTTCACCGAGATAGAGGTGGAGCAGAAGCTGTAGTTTGAAAACTTAACCAGATAGGATTCAGGTGGCACGGATTTTGTTCGTGTCACCTTGAATTGTTTTTATTATGGAAATAAAATTTAAAGATAAAGAGAGTAATCAGTTTGTGCGTGATGTCGCCAACCAGAAATATGAGTACGGCTTCACCACCAACGTTCACACCGATGTCATCCCCAAGGGTCTCAATGAGGATGTGGTGCGCCTTATCTCTCAGAAGAAGGGCGAGCCGGAATGGCTCCTCGACTTCCGTCTGAAGGCCTACCGCCATTGGCTGACGTTGCCGGTGCCCACATGGGGCCACGTCCATGTACCGCCTATCGACTTCCAGGGCATCTCCTATTATGCCGACCCGCTGGCGAAGAAGCCTAAGAACAAGGAGATAGACCCTGAGCTGGAGAAGACCTTCGACAAGCTCGGCATTCCTCTTGAGGAGCGTTTGGCGCTGAGCGGCACGGCTGTCGATGCCGTCATGGACTCAGTGTCCGTCAAGACCACCTTCAAGAAGCAGCTTGCCGAGAAAGGCATCATCTTCTCGTCCATTGGTGAGGCGGTGAAAAATCATCCTGACCTTGTCAGGCAGTATTTAGGCAGTGTGGTGCCTTACACCGACAACTTCACGGCAGCCCTCAACTCCGCTGTGTTCTCCGATGGCAGCTTTGTCTACATCCCTAAGGGTGTGCGCTGTCCGATGGAGCTGAGCAGCTACTTCCGTATCAATGCCCGCAACACCGGTCAGTTTGAGCGCACGCTCATCATCGCCGACGATGATGCCTATGTCTCCTACTTGGAGGGCTGCACGGCGCCGATGCGCGATGAGAACCAGCTCCATGCCGCCGTTGTGGAGATTGTGGTGATGAACAATGCTGAGGTGAAATATTCCACGGTCCAGAACTGGTATCCTGGCGATGAGCAGGGTAAGGGCGGTGTCCTCAACCTCGTGACGAAGCGTGGCGATTGCCGCGGTGTCAACTCTAAACTTTCGTGGACGCAGGTCGAGACGGGCTCTGCCATCACGTGGAAGTATCCTTCCTGTATCCTCAAGGGTGACAACTCGCAGGCTGAGTTCTATAGCGTCGCGGTCACCAACCACTATCAGGAGGCCGATACGGGTACGAAGATGATACATATCGGTAAGAACACGAAGTCGACCATCATCTCCAAGGGTATCTCCGCCGGTCACAGCCAGAACTCTTACCGTGGTCTCGTTAAGGCCACTGCTTCTGCTGAGAATGCCCGCAACTATTCCTCTTGCGACTCTCTGCTCTTAGGCTCCGACTGCGGTGCTCACACCTTCCCTTATATGGACATCCACAACGACACCGCTGTGGTGGAGCATGAGGCCACGACATCGAAGATTTCAGAGGATCAGCTCTTCTATTGCAACCAGCGTGGTATACCCACGGAGGATGCCGTAGGACTTATCGTCAACGGTTACGCCAAAGAAGTCCTCAACAAGCTCCCGATGGAGTTTGCCGTGGAAGCACAGAAACTCCTCAGTGTATCGCTCGAAGGCACTGTAGGATAATAAGAGAGAACGCTTTCGTCAATCACAATGTTGGGCAGTGGTACGTTGCCGCTCTGCAACTTCTAACTCCTAACTCCTAACTACAAAAATTATGCTTGAAGTAAAGAATTTGCATGCCACGATTGCTGGCAAAGAAATATTAAAGGGTATCAACCTTACCATCAATGATGGAGAGATTCATGCCATCATGGGCCCTAACGGCTCTGGTAAGTCTACACTCTCCGCTGTGCTCACCGGCAACCCCCTCTATACGGTCACCGAGGGTGAGGCCATCTTCAATGGCAAGGATCTGTTGGCCATGAAGCCGGAGGATCGCGCCCGCGAGGGCCTCTTCCTCTCTTTCCAGTACCCTGTCGAGATTCCCGGTGTGTCGATGGTCAACTTCATGAAGGCTGCCGTCAACGCCAAGCGCGAATATCAGGGCCTGGAGCCGCTGAAGGCGCCCGAGTTCATGAAACTGATGAAAGAGAAGCGCGAACTCGTGGAGCTCGACCCGAAGCTCTCGCGCCGTAGTGTCAACGAAGGCTTCTCAGGTGGTGAGAAGAAGCGCAATGAGATCTTCCAGATGGCCATGCTCGACCCGAAGCTCAGCATCCTCGACGAGACCGACTCCGGACTCGATGTCGATGCCATGCGCATCGTGGCTGAGGGCGTGAACAAGCTCTTCACACCCGAGAAGTCCATCATCGTCATCACCCACTATGAGCGCCTCCTTGACATGATCAAGCCGCAGGTCGTACATGTGCTCTACAATGGACGTATCGTCCGCACCGAGGGTCCGGAACTCGCCAAGGAGATAGAGAAGCGAGGCTACGACTGGATAAAGGAGGAAGCCGACAAGGAGTTCGGAAAGTAATCTCTATGTACTTTGACCTGCTAAGCAGGCGAAGTTCACAAAAAGCAATTCAACATGTCAAGTGAGAAACAATATATAGACCTCTTCGAGACGCAGCGCCAGGCCATAGACAGCCATTCTGCCCAGGTGCTCAACGCTGTCCGCGACGAGGCTTTCGAAGACTTTAAGCGACAGGGATTCCCGTCGCGGAAAGTGGAGCGGTATAAGTATACCGACATGGACAAGCTCTTTGCTCCAGACTACGGTTTGAACATCAACCGCATAGAGATTCCGGTTAATCCCTACAACGTCTTCAGCTGTGATGTCCCTAACCTCTCCACTTCGTTATATTTCGTTGTCAACGACACCTTCTATAAGAAGGCGCTGCCCAAGGCCGGACTGCCTGAGGGCGTGGAGGTGATGAGCTTGAAAGAGGCTGCTGAGCAGCAGCCGGAAGTGATAGCCAAATATTATGGGAAGATAGCCAAGAGTGGTGAGGATGCCGTCACGGCGCTCAACACCATGCTGGCCCAGGATGGTCTCTTCATCCATGTGCCGAAGAATGTCAGGGTGGAGCGTGCCATCCAGGTTGTCAACATCCTGCGTTCTGATGTCGACCTGATGGTCAACCGTCGGGTACTCATCGTCATGGACGAGGGCGCCGAGGCCAAGCTGCTTTTCTGCGACGACTCTGCCGACGACCGCAACTTCCTCGGCACACAGGTCATCGAGGCTTATGTTGGTGAGAATGCCAGCCTTGACCTCTACTGCTTAGAGGAGACACACGACAAGAATACGCGTGTCAGCAATGTTTATATCTCCCAGGAAGCTAACAGCCGTGTCAACCACAATGTGCTGACTTTGCAGAATGGTATCACGCGTAATAAGCTTGACCTCGTCTTCAAGGGTGAGGGTGCTGAGTGCTGGTGCAATGGCTGCGTCATCGCTGACAAGAGCCAGCATGTTGACAACAACACGCTCATCGACCATCAGGTGCCACATTGCAACTCTCATGAGCTTTACAAATATGTGTTGGACGACAAGGCCACCGGTGCCTTCGCCGGTCGCGTTCTCGTGCGTCATGGTGCACAGAAAACGGAGTCGGACGAGCGCAACCAGAACCTCGTCATGACAAAGCAAGCGCGGATGTACACCCAGCCGATGCTGGAAATCTATGCCGACGACGTGAAGTGCTCGCATGGCTCTACCGTGGGTCAGCTTAACGATGCTGCACTCTTCTACATGCAGCAGCGTGGTATTGACGAGCATGAGGCCAAGCTCCTGTTGGAGTTTGCCTTCATCGATGAGGTCGTTGACCAGATAAAGTTGGAGCCGTTGCGCGACCGCCTGCATCAGCTCGTGGAGAAGCGGTTCCGGGGAGAGCTCGGACGCTGCAGCAACTGCCGTATCTGTAAATAGGGTAGGGGGGAGCGGCCGACAACAGGCCGCTCGCCTTTTTCACATTCCCACATTCCCTCATTAAAATCCATTATTATGTACGATATCAATAAGGTAAGAGCGGATTTCCCGATACTGAGCCGTCAGGTTCATGGCAAGCCGTTGGTGTATCTCGACAATGCGGCCACGACCCAGAAGCCGCTGTGCGTCCTTGACGCTATGCGCGAGGAGTATCTCAACGCCAATGCCAACGTGCACCGTGGAGTCCACTACCTCAGTGTGCAGGCTACGGAGCTCCATGAGCAGGCGCGGGAGACGGTGCGCAAGTTTATCAACGCCAAGCGTACGACAGAGATCGTCTTCACACGCGGTACCACGGAAGGGTTGAACCTCGTGGCGGCTACTTTCAGCCAGGCTTTCATGCAGGCGGGCGATGAGGTCATCGTCTCCGTTATGGAGCACCACTCCAACATTGTGCCTTGGCAGTTGGCGGCTATGCAGCGAGGCATCAAACTGCGCGTCATTCCCATGAGCGACGATGGAGTCCTTGACATAGAGGCTTACAAGAAGTTGTTCAATGAGAAGACCAAGATGGTCAGCGTGGCCCATGTGAGCAATGTCCTCGGCACCGTCAACCCGGTAGCGGAAATTATCAAGATAGCCCATGCCCACGATGTTCCTGTCATGGTCGACGGTGCACAGAGTGCTCCGCATTTCGCTATCGACGTGCAGAAATTGGACTGTGACTTCCTGGTTTTCAGCGGCCATAAGATGTACGGCCCCACAGGTATTGGCGTCCTCTATGGCAAAGAGGAGTGGCTGGAGAAGCTGCCGCCTTATCAGGGTGGTGGCGAGATGATAGAGCATGTCAGTTTCGAGAAGACAACCTTCGAGCAACCACCTTTGAAGTTTGAGGCCGGTACGCCAGACTATATAGCTTCTCACGGACTTGCCACAGCCATCAACTATATGGAGTCCCTCGGCTTGGAGAATATCGAAGCCCACGAGCAGGAGCTTACAAAGTATGCCATTGAGCGGCTCGGCAAGATAGAAGGCATGAAAATCTATGGTCCGACGGCATCCCTATCGTCATCGGCTTCTCAGAAAGCTCCTCTCCCCGCTGCCAACTCCCATGATGCAGTGGTGAGTTTTAATGTCGGACAAATCCATCATATGGACATGGGCACTCTGCTCGACCAGCTCGGCATTGCCGTGCGCACCGGTCACCATTGCGCCCAGCCGCTGATGGACCGTTTGGGTGTCCTCGGCACCGTCCGTGCCTCTTTCGCACTATATAATACTAAAGAGGAGATAGACATCCTCGCCGATGGCATTGAGCGTGTCAGAAAGATGTTTTGATTGTCTTTTAGGTTGATATAACCATAGAGCGTGGCAAATGCAATGTAGTTCCGTGCAGTTGCCACGCTTTTTTGTGTGTACCGTCAAGGCTTGATATGCCCTGCTAACACATCGCTTGCTAAAGCATGCTTAATATTACCTTTTGAATCAGAATATACAATAGATTCACCTCGTGAAGCCTTGTCACGGAGCATCTCTTCCTCGGCCATTGCCAATCCCTCATCTAATTTCTTGATAAATGCATCAATTTCTTTATTTGACATAGCCCTTAATTATTTTATATTTATTTATATCGTTTATCTTTGTCTCTATGGACCTACCTCCAAAGGCTACCCTCTCTCGTTGAGATTGGCTGTTATCGTATATCACCCATATGTCAACTTCATTCATAAACAATTTGAAAAGGTTGTCTATCCCTTTGGAATATCTTCGCAAGATGACATCGTAAGGAATATTATGACCGCCTTTGCTTACTCGTTCCGCCACACGATTAACTGCTAATTGTGGAGAGTTCAACCAAAAGTAGATTAAATGAACTAAGTAACCCAATTTTGAAGCTTCTCTGACAAGGCTTACATATGAACGTGTTGCTAATGTCGTTTCTATAGAAAACGATTCTCCTTTACTTAAAAGATATTTTATTCGTTCCAACATAAGTCTACCAGCCTCTATGGCTACACCTTCTGGATTGAAAGGAGAAAGCCCTTTCGCTATTTCATCCGCATTAACAAATTCTTTTACCAAAAGACTTTTTGGCAAAATAGTCATTGAAGCAGTGGTCTTGCCCGCCCCATTACAGCCTGCTATGATATACAGATGCTTCACAATATCAAAGTCAATCTTCTTTTAAAACTTAGCATTGCAAAAATAGTCATTCTTTCCAAGACGAACAAACTTTCCGGAACATTTTTCTTTCAATGGATGCATTATTGGGAAGCGATAATAACTTGCCATAGCTTTGCCGTCAAGTTAAACAATAAAACTGAACGTCGGCCTTCGCCAGAGTGTGGTTATCCTGACTAATGCAGCAAAGTCTTCTACAAAGTTACGGCTGATTACGTTTGGCAACAACTCCTTATGACTTTCTCCTCGGAGAGGACAGATTGTATAGTTGTTTACCGCATCCGTGGCAAATGCCAGCGATATCCGTGGCAAATGTCAGCGATATCCGCGGCAAATGCCAGCGATGTCCGTGGCAAATGCCATGAATGATGTTGGCATATTAGCTTATATACGAAAAGTCCCCCGCGCGACATACCGTCGGGCGAGGGACGAAAAGAAAGGTGAGTTGTTGAACATAGTAATTTTGTCTGTATTTTTGCCAATAAAAATGCCATGGCGGCATCTGCTGATGGCCACCATGGCATTTCAAATTGTATTCTATTGAAGCGTTTACATCACTCCCACCCAGCGTAGGATGTCGTTGAGGTTGGCAACAATCATCAGGAGGATGAGGATGGTGATGCCGACATACTCCGCACGAATCATAAAGGTCTCTGACGGCTTGCGGCGTGTCACAATCTCATAGAGCAGGAAGAGGACGTGGCCGCCATCGAGAGCGGGGATAGGCAGGATGTTCATGAACGCCAGGATGATGCTCAGGAAGGCTGTCATCATCCAGAACGTATGCCAGTCCCACTGGTCGGGGAAGAGGGAGCCTATAGAGCCGAAGCCGCCTAAGCTCTTCGCGCCGTCGGCTGTGAAGACATACTTCATATCGCTGACATAGCCTGAGAGCACGTCCCACCCATATTTGACGCCGGCGGGGAAACTCTCTAAGAAGCTGTAGCTGACGTGGGTCACCTTGTTGGCATAGAGCTGTCCGATGCTGCCTACGGCGAAGCCAAACTTGCAGTCGGGGGTCACCGTTGTGGTGATAGTGTCTAAAGCTGCTTGGCTGTTCTGAGCCGTCCAGCTCTTGCTCTTAGAGGTATTGGCCTTGGCTACGACAATGGTAATCTTACGCAGGGCGAGGCTGTCACGATGTGATTTTGTTGCTGCCAGCTGGTCGCTGATGACGCCTATCTCCTCAGAGAACTCATTGTAGGAGTCTATCTTCTTTCCGTTGACAGCGACGATTCTGTCACCTTTGGCCAGTCCGCTGTTCCAAACGGGTGAGACCACCGAGTCCTTGCTGTCCTCGCTGAGGGGGATGCGCTGGTAGACGGTGTCGATGACAGCGGGAATGAGCGGGCGCACAAACTGCGGTGTCAGCTTCAGCATGTTCAGGAGGTTGATATTGCCGGGGAGGTTGACGCGAACCTTCTCACCCCCGCGTATGACATCGCAGTATTTAGCCTCAGAGAGGTCGCGGTAGACATCGACATTGAAGTCCTTGAACGGCCGTATGTCAGTGCCTACGAGGATATCGCCGTCGCGGAAACCGTAGGACTTAGCTTCCTGGTTGAACTTCATACCGAGCGACATGTCAGCCACGCGTACATAGTCCTCGCCCCAGTGGAACATAATCATGGAGTAGATGAAGAGGGCCAGCACAAAGTTCACGGTGACACCAGCCACCATGATGATAAGTCGCTGCCACGCCGGTTTGGTGCGGAACTCCCACGGCTGCGGGTCACGTTTCATCTGCTCGGTGTCCATGCTCTCGTCTATCATGCCGGCAATTTTGCAGTAGCCACCCAAGGGCAGCCAGCCCATGCCGTATTCGGTCTCAGAGTGCTTGGGCTTGAAGCTGAAGAGCTTGCCCTTCCACTTGCCGATGCTGACGTCGAAGAAGATGAAGAACTTCTCCACCCTCACGCCAAAGAGCTTGGAAGCTAACATGTGGCCACCCTCATGCAACAGCACAAGGAGAGAGATGGAGAGAATGAACTGTAAGAGTTTTATAAGGAATACTTCCATTTATTTTAGAGGTTTGCAAGAGAATATAAGCAAGAGAAAAGTTTATATCAGTCTGTTTGCAATGTTTCTGGCTTCGTTGTCGGTGGCGAACAACGCCTGCATGCTTGGTGCCTTGTCGTATGTGGCCTGCTGCATGGTCTTCTCGATGACATCGGCCATACCGTAGAACGACAGCTTGCCCTGGCGGAAGGCAGCGTTGGCCACCTCGTTGGCGGCATTGAGGATGCACGGCATGTTTCCACCCTTGTGGATGGCCTCGTAAGCCAATCGCAGGCAGGGGAACCGGTCCATATCGGGCTCGAAGAACTCTAACTTCTTCGTCTCGAAGAGGTTCAGCCTGTCGCCGTCGAGCGTCAGACGCTGTGGGAAGGAGAAAGCATACTGTATGGGCAGGCGCATGTCGGGGACACCGAGCTGAGCCTTGACGGCACCGTCCATAAACTGCACGGCGCTGTGGACGATGCTCTGTGGGTGGATGAGGACCTGGATACGGTCGGCAGGAACGCCAAAGAGCCATTTGGCTTCCATGACTTCGAAGCCCTTGTTCATGAGCGTGGCAGAGTCGATGGTGATTTTCGCACCCATCTTCCATGTGGGGTGCTTGAGGGCATCGGCGGCGGTGACCGTCTCCAGTTTCTCCTTAGGGAGCTTGCGGAAGGGCCCACCCGAGCAGGTGAGGAGGATCTTGTCCACCTCGTTCATGTCCTCGCCGACGAGGCACTGGAAGATGGCGCTATGCTCAGAGTCGACGGGAATCAGAGAGGCATGGTATTGTGCTACGAGGTGCAGGATGATTTCTCCGGCCACGACGAGTGTCTCCTTATTGGCCAGGCACACCTTCTTGTGCGCCCTGATGGCATGGATGGTGGGAGCCAGTCCGGCGAAGCCCACGAGGGCGGCGAGGACGACGTCGACCTGTGGAAACTCTACAATCTCGTCGAGAGAGTCTTTGCCGGCGAAGACCTTCACGTCGGTGTCGGCAAGCAAGTCTTTCAACTTCTGATAGTAGGCGTCGTTGGCGATGACGACGGAGTTGGGGTGGAACTGGCGGGCTTGCTCAGCAAGCTTCTCGTAGTTGGTGTTGGCCGTCAGCGCATAGACCTCATAGAGGTCAGGATGCTGTCTGATGACGTCGAGGGCTTGCGTACCGATGGAGCCGGTAGAGCCTAAGATGCATATCCGTTGTTTTTTCATTGCTGTGATTCGACTATATATATAATGTGGGCTGCTACATTGTCAGCAGTCCGTCAGGGATGGCGATGGTGATGGTTCGCGCCTTGCGGTCCACATCCCTTATCAGTTCCGGGCTGGCGGGGATGAGAACCTGCGCGTTGTCTCTCTCCACTTGGAAGAGCGGGTTGGCAGTGGTGTCGTCAACGGCCGAGATGGTGCCCACGGTGCTGCCGGTGGCGCTGTCGATGACTTGGAAACCGATGATTTCGGCTTTAGAGACGCTGTCGGCATCGTCGTCGGCGAGGCTTCGTGGAAAGTACACGTCGCAGCCTGTCAGCTCCTCAGCTTTCTCCTCCGTGTCAACGCCTTCGAAGACCATCAGGGCGACATCGTCGGAGCGGAAGCGGTATTCTTCTATGAAGAACGGCACGAGGAGACCGTCGATTTCTATGAAGAGGCTGTCGGCATCAGTGCGGTCGAAGATGTCGTCGTCGAACTGGAAGGTCACCTCACCTTTCACGCCGTGCGCCTTCCCGATACGGCCTATCTTGAAAACGTCTTCCTTCTTTATCATGGTGTTAATCGTTAACGCGGCGTATGCAGGCACCGAGCTTGTTGAGGCGGTTTTCGATGTCCTCGTAGCCACGATCTATCTGCCCGATATTCTCTATTCGGCTGGTTCCGTTGGCACTCATGGCAGCGATGAGCAGAGCGATACCGGCTCTGATGTCCGGGCTCGACATGCGGCCGGGCCGTAGCTGGATGCGATGGTCGAGGCCCACGACGACAGCGCGGTGGGGGTCGCAGAGGATAATCTGTGCACCCATGTCGATGAGTTTGTCGACGAAGAAGAGTCGGCTCTCAAACATCTTCTGGTGGATGAGAACAGTGCCGCGAGCCTGCGTGGCCACGACGAGGAGGACGCTGAGAAGGTCAGGGGTGAGTCCTGGCCAGGGAGCGTCGGCGAGCGTCATGATGGTGCCGTCGATGAACGACTCCACGACGAGATGCGACTGGTGGGGGATGACGAGGTCGTCGCCGTCGACCTTCACCTTCACGCCGATACGTCGGAAGGCGTCGGGGATGGGGCCTAAGTTACGCACGGAGCAGTCTTTGATGCGGAGACCATTGCCCACCATGGCAGCCATGCCGATGAATGAGCCAACCTCAATCATATCAGGCAGAATATGATGGGAGGCGCCATGGAGGTGCTCCACGCCGACAATGGTGAGGAGGTTGCTGCCGATGCCCGAGATATTGGCCCCCATCTGGTTGAGGAGGTGGCAGAGCTGCTGGATGTAAGGCTCGCAAGCCGCATGGTAGATGGTCGTCGTACCTTTGGCCAGGACAGCGGCCATGACGATATTTGCCGTTCCGGTGACGGAAGCCTCGTCGAGGAGCATGTAGGAGCCTTTGAGGCGGTAGCCGTGAATCTGGTAGACGTTGCGCACCTCATCATATTCGAACTTTGCACCGAGGTTCTTGAAGCCAAGGAAGTGGGTGTCGAGGCGTCGGCGCCCTATCTTGTCACCACCGGGCTTGGCTACGGTAGTCTTGCCATAGCGGCCGAGCAGTGGACCGTACATCAGAACGGAGCCGCGGAGCTGTGAGCATTTCTTCACAAAGTCTACGCTGTCAAGAAACTTCAGATCCAAGTCCTTGGCCTGGAAGGTGTAGTCGTGAGGAGCATTCTGCGTGACCGTCACGCCTACATCTTGCAGAAGCTTGATGAGGTTGTTGATATCAAGGATGTCAGGGACGTTGGTGATGCGCACGGGATCTTCGGTGAGCAGCGTCGCGCAGATAACTTCCAAAGCCTCGTTCTTGGCACCCTGCGGTGTGATGGTGCCTTCGAGCTGGTGTCCGCCTTCAATGATGAATGACTCCATAGCTTATCTTCTTTTACGTTTCTTGCCAGAGTTGGTGTTGGTATTCACAAAGTCGCGCTGGTCCATGCGCTCGAAGCGGAAGTGGTTGAGGTCGAGCTGAATCTTGCCGTCTGTGAATCTTGCAAGGTCATCGGCCACCTTCTCGTTGTCGCAGAGCCCGTGACCCCATGTCATGAGGTCGCGCTTCATCTGGTTGGCGGTGAGCTCTACGAGCTCGTCGCGCTCCTTGCCCGGCGCCATGGTCTTAAGCTTGTCGAAGAGTTCGAAGAGCATCTTGCCATAGTGTCTGACGGGGGCGTGGGTGCTGGGGCGCTTCATGGGCTGCGGCTTGGTCTTCACGGCATTGGCCTGCGAGATGTCGACAGGCCAGTCGATGTCGAGTTTGAAGTCGCTCATCAGTGCGAGCTGGTCCCACAGCTTCTGCTTGTAGTCAGCGTTCATCATCATGGGCGGGTTCATGCGCTCCATGGTGGCAATGATGGTCTGTGCGCAGCGCTGGCGCTCTTGGCGGTCGGGGAGGGTGATGCAGTAGTCGACCATGCGCTGTATCTCGCGCCCGTATTCAGGGAGCACGAGCTTCTCCCGCTGGGTGTTATAGTCTAATCCTTTGATGTTCATATATTGCAGTCAATAAATTGGGCTGGTGGCTTAGAGCAGTTTGCGTGGCACCTTTGCCACGAAGTTCTTCAGATAGAAGGGTACGAAGTAGGCTACATCCTCGAACTTCTCCTGAGCCATGCGTCTCTCTGCCAAGGGCAGCATATCCTTTGCCAGCGCCTCTATGCCGTCGATGAAGTGAGCGTTGGGATGCTTGATGACCTCTTTGCACTTCCCAGCGCCATTGCCGAAGAAATAGACGGGGTGGCTGTCAAGAAATTCCTTATAGGTGTCGGCCTCTACGACATCGGCGTGGATGGCCCTGACCTCATGGAGTGATCTGTCGAAGAACTGTGCGTAGACCTCCATACGGCGGGCGTCGAGCATGGGGCAGAGGAGGGCGTCCTCTTCTTTGACCATCTCCTGAAGGAGGACAGGGACGCAGAGTATCTCCAGTGTCGGTATGCCTAAGAGCTTGATGCCACGACCGTAGCAGATGCCTTTGGCCATGCTGACGCCGATACGCAGACCGGTGTAGGAGCCCGGACCGCAGCTTACGGCTACGGCATCGAGGGGAATGGCATGATTATCAGTGAAAGATAAGGCCTCGTCGACGTAAGAGCCAAGGCGCTCGGCATGATTGGGACCACTGTGGTCCTCTTTGTTGAAAATGATGGCGCCGTCCTGGCTTACAGCAACAGAGCATACGTCGGTACTCGTCTCAATGTGCAATATGCAAGACATAATGATGATATTATTCTTAATAAAGTGCAAATTTACTCCTTTTTCCATCGAATTTTGTACTTTTGCAGAAATTTAACTTGAAATTATAGTATGATATTGTCAATGACGGGTTACGGCAAGGCTGTCGTGGCTTACAAAGAGAAGAAAATCAACGTCGAGGTGAAATCGCTGAACAGTAAAGCCCTCGATCTGTCTACTCGTATAGCTCCTCTCTATCGTGAGAAGGAGATGGAGATAAGGAAGATGATTTCAAAGGCTGTTGTACGTGGTAAGGTCGACTTCGCCATCTGGGTAGAGCGCGATGCGGTTGTTGATGCCACACCTATCAACGCCACACTTGTAGAGAACTACTACCATCAGCTGAAAGATATATCTGCCAAGACCGGCATTCCTGAGCCTCAGGACTGGTATGCCACCCTTCTTCGCCTTCCTGATGTCACTACGAAGACCGACACCGAGGAGCTCAGCGATGAGGAGTGGGCTGTGGCACAGAAAGCCATCACACAGGCGTTGGATGCCCTCATTGCCTTCCGCCGCCAGGAGGGTGCTGCCTTGGAGAAGAAGTTCAAGGAGAAGGTCGACAACATCGAGGCACTGCTGCACAGCATAGAGCCCTACGAAAAGAGCCGTGTGCCGAAGATTAAGGATACCATCATCAAGGGCTTAGAGCAGATTCCAGAGGTGGAATACGACAAGAACCGCCTGGAGCAGGAGCTCATCTATTACATTGAGAAGCTTGACATCAGTGAGGAGAAGCAGCGCTTGGCCAACCACCTGAAATACTTCCGCGAGACCATGGCCGAGGACCAGCCCAACGGCAAGAAACTCGGCTTCATCGCGCAGGAGATGGGCCGCGAGATCAATACCACCGGTTCGAAGAGCAACCAGGCAGAGATGCAGAATATCGTCGTCAAGATGAAGGACGAGCTGGAGCAGATTAAGGAGCAGGTGCTCAATGCACTTTAAATCATATCATTATGAGCGGTAAAGGAAAACTGATTATTTTCAGCGCCCCCAGTGGCAGCGGGAAGAGCACAATTGTCTCCTACCTGATGAAGGAGCATCCAGAGCTCAACCTTGCTTTCTCTGTCAGCGCTACGACACGTGCGCCGAGAGGCACCGAGAAGAATGGCGTGGAGTATATATTCCTCTCCGAGGAAGAGTTTAAGGCGAAGATAGCCGCCGGCGAGTTCTTGGAGCATGAGGAAGTCTACCCCGGCCGTTTCTACGGCACGCTGAAAGAGCAGGTGGAGCGGCAGACGGCAAAAGGCGAGAATGTCGTCTTCGATGTAGATGTCAAGGGCGGCTGTAATATCAAGAAGTTCTATGGATCCCGTGCCTTGAGCATCTTCATCCAGCCGCCTTCGGTAGAGGAGTTGCGTCGCCGTCTCGTGGGTCGTGCCACGGACGCTCCCGAAGTCATCGAGCAGCGGCTCAGCAAGGCAGCCTATGAGCTCACCTTCGCTGACAAGTTCGACCATGTTGTCGTCAACGACGACTTAGCCGAGGCCGAGGCCGAGACGTTGAAGTTAGTCAGCGACTTCCTCTCATGCGAATAGGTATCTTTGGAGGCAGTTTCAATCCCATCCATGTAGGACATATCGGTCTGGCCCGCCAGCTGATGGACAAGGCTGCGCTCGATGAGGTGTGGTTCATTGTCTCGCCCCTCAATCCTTTCAAGAAAGCGGCTGCCGACCTCCTCGACGACGCCCGGCGCCTGGCCATAGCGGAACGGGCCTTGGACGGTGAGCCACGAATGAAGGCTTCCGACTATGAGTTCCATTTGCCGAAACCGTCCTATACCTGGAACACGCTCGCCCATCTTCGCTCGGACTATCCTGCCGATAGTTTCGTGCTGATGATAGGTGCTGACAACTGGTTGGCTTTCGACCGATGGGCGCGTCCCGACTATATCCTTGCCAACTGTGAGATCGCTGTCTATGCGCGTGCCGACAGCCCCATCGATGCCACCACACTGCCCGCCAACGTTCATCTCTATGATGCCGGACTCTTCAATGTCAGTAGTACGGAGATAAGGCAGCGCGTCAGAGAGGGCAAAACGATAAAAGGATTTGTGCCCGACAGCGTGGAGCAGATGGTGGAGGAAAGCTATGGGGTGTTAGGTGACAGGTGACAGGTGTTAGGTGATAGGTGTTAGGTGATAGGTGTTAATGATTTGCCCCTATGATATTTACCTTTTACCTTCTTTTGCCCTTTTACCTTCTTTTGCCCTTTTACCTTCTTTTGCCCTTTTACCTTCTCTTGCCCTTTTACCTTCTCTTGCCCCCTTTTTACTTTTTTACTTTTTTACTTTTATGGAGAATCCTTATGTCGTTCAGTTCCCTGATTTGATGCAGGGCAAGAAGATAATGTATAATCATGGTTTTGGCTCTTCAGCGTCTTCGGGCACTGTGAAGCTTATCCGTCAGACCTTTCCCAACGCGGAAGTCATCGCCTGCGATATTCCTTTGCATCCTGCCGATGGCATTAAGATGCTTCGGGAGATGGTGGCGGCTGAGAAACCGGACCTCATCATCGGTACGTCGATGGGAGGAATGTATACGGAGATGCTCTATGGTGTGGACCGCATCTGTGTCAATCCTGCTTTCCAGATGGCAGAGACCATGAAGGAGCATGGCATGACGGGGCGCCAGACATGGCAGAACCCGCGCCAGGACGGTGAGACGGAGTTTATGGTTACCAAAGCCTTGGAGAAGGAATATAAGCTGATGACCGATGAGTGTTTCACAGCGCTTGAGGCCATGGCACCGGAGGAGAAAGCCAAGGAACAGCAACGTGTGTGGGGACTCTTCGGTGATGAGGACACCCTTGTTCACACGTGGGATCTCTTCCGTGCACATTATCCCCAGGCTGTCCATTTCCACGGTGCTCACCGCATGGACGACAAGAGCTTCCTCAACGGCGTCGTGCCCGTCATCAGATGGATTGACGACAGGCAGGAAGGGCGTGAGCGCCAGATAGTGTATATCGACAGCAGCTGCCTCGCCGACGACTACGGAAAGCCGAAGGCAAGTCTCCATAAAGCCTTTATGACGCTTATAGAGAAATATCAGGTGTATATCGTCGTGCCATCGCCTACCAACGACCATGGGACCTATGCCGACACGGCAGCTTGGATAGAGAAATATCTCTCTACGCCCGCCCACGACCACGTCATCTATTGCAACCAGAAACAGTTGCTCTACGGTGACTTCTATATCGACATGAAGCCTGCCGACAATCTTCTCTGCACCGCCATCCAACTTGGCAGCGATGACTTCAAGACGTGGGAGGAGGTCGTCACTTATTTCAGCAGGCTGTAAGCAGGCAGACATTTCATACCTATTATTATATATGTGAAAACAATGTTAGGACGGACTATTTCCGTCCTAATATTGTTTATGAACGAGCCTGAACCTTGACCGGGGAAAATCTTGTTAGCTTTTTAATCGCATGAAGTCAGCTGTTTAGCCCTCTGATGCGCATGAAATAGAGAAATCTATTAACCCATAATCTAATAAGGCAAAAATAGTATCAATTACCGCAAAAATTGTGGTAGTTAGTTCTTGTCTTTTGGCGTAACTTTGCAGGCATGAAAACAGGGAAAATACCTGTATTTATGCTGTATCTATGTTGGGACGGCAAGAATATTCGAAAAACCTATATTAATCGTTATCATGAAAACAAATAGACTCTTAAGTGTCCTAATCTTGCTTTGGTGTGTTCTGATGACCACGTCGGCCAAGACGATAGAAGTGAGAACCTCACTATGGTCAGGCTCTCAGGCCATGGGCAGCTGGGAGAAGTGGGTGAAGATTGATGCCTCTGTCTTTGCCAATGCCGAGGTGGGACAGGTCATCGATGTCCATGTCTCCGGCCTTGATGCCACAAGTACGTACCATCAGGTGATGCTCAACAACAGTTCGTGGGCTACCCTTTCTGGCTCAGAGGCCGTCAGCATCTTCTCAGCGCCTGCCGACGCCCGGTTCAAGATTACTGATGCCATGCTTGCCGATTTGAAGTCGGGAGGTCTCATCGTCAAGGGTTGTTACTACACTGCCGATGCCGTCTACCTTATTAAAGAGGTGGAGAGCAGCGCCAAGGGCAATCCGCTGACAACAATCTGGACTGGCTCGCAGAAGATAGACTGGAACGTCAAGGATGGCAATTATTATCTTCCGATGGGCGCCTCACTCTTCGCCAATGCTAAGAGTGGCTACCGTCTGCGCTTCTACTTCTCCGGCCTCGCCATCGGCGCGCAGGGTAACATCGTCACGGGTGACTGGAAGCAGATGCCCGGACTGCCCGTCAATAACGGCTTTACAGGTCAGAACCTCACCGCCTCCTATTTTGAATATACCATCGCCGATGCCACGCTGACCTCTCTTCAGACCAACGGCTGTATCGTCAATGGTGCGGGTTTTACCCTCGACAGCGTCTGTCTGGTCGACACAAAATGCATTCCGCTCATCACTGCTACCGTCAACAGTGACGACATCCATTGCTGGGAGCAGGGCGAGACACCTGTCCTGCGTGTAGACCTCGTCAATCAGGAGGACAGTGCGATGGCAACCGACGTCAGCGTGGCCCTGCGTACAGACAACTATACCGATGTGGCCACGTTGCGACAGCATGTCAGCCTTGCAGCTGGGGAGACCAAGACGGTGGCCTTCGACCTCAGCGAGCAGCTCAGACCGGGGTTCTATCATGCGGTCGTTGAAGGCAACTACACTCTGCTCAAGGACTTCAATATCGGTTACGACCCCACTCATATCGCTTCCACCATCGACGCACAGAGCGATTTCAAGGAGTTCTGGGAGAAGGCCAAGAGCGACCTCAAGGCTGTCAGCCCGGAATATAAGCTCACACTCATCGAATCTCTCTCTACGGGTAATAAGAACGTCTATCTCGTTGAGATGAAGAGTGTTGACAACGGAGACGGCAAGCCCGTGACTATTCGCGGCTACTATGCCGAGCCGAAGGCTAAAGGCACCTATCCCGCCATCATCATGGAGAATGGTTACGACAGTGGCTACGAGCCTTACATCCCCTCCACCGACGGTGATGAGGGATGGTGCATCCTCACGATGAGCAACCGCGGGCAGCTCGTCAACAACCGAGCACCCTTTAAAGATGAGAATAGTTTCTATGGTGACTGGTTCCAGTACAACTTCGGCAACAAAGACACCTATTATTATAGGGGCGCTTACATGGACGTGGTGCGCGCTATCGACTTCATGGAGTCACGCGACAAGGTGCAGAAACAGAATATCTTTATGACCGGTGCCTCCCAGGGTGGTGCCTATACCATTGCTGGAGCAGCCCTCGGTGACGGACGTCTCAATGCCATCGCACCGGCCATACAGTTCATGGGCGATTTCCCCAACTACTTCAAGGTGGGTGCCTGGCCAGCTAACTATGCCGAGCAGCAGCGCCAGAGCTTAGGCATCACCGAGGATGCGATGTATGCTTTCCTCTCTTATTTCGACACAAAGAACCTCGCGCCCTACGTCTCCTGCCCTGTCACCACAAGTATCGGGCTTCAGGATCCCGTCTGCCCGCCGCGTACCAACTTCGCTCCATATAACCACTTTGGCTCTATCGAGAAGGCATATATCGTCAACCCAACGCTCCAGCATGCCACTCCGGATAATTGGTACATTATCTATATGGACTTCTTCAAGAAACACCTCAAGAACAGTGCTACAGGCATTACCGCTATCGAAAAGAAACAGAATGGGGACAGTGCCTGCTACAATCTCCTCGGACAAAGTGTGGGAGGTTCCTACAAAGGCATAGTTATCAAGAATGGAAAGAAATATATACGTAAGTAAATCTTTGGACGGAACTTTTTGCAACTATCTTTTATCATGAAGAAATATTTATTGTTATTACTACTCTTTGTAGCCCTCGGCTTGCGGGCTGCCAACTACACTGATGTGACGCTCTATAGCGGCGACGATGTGACTTATGACAACAGCTGGTCAAACTGGAAGGTTATCTACAAAGATAACCTCGCATTCGCCGCCGCTGGTGATACACTCATCATACACGTTACGGCCGTCAGTGTCACAAAAGTTGATGGGAATTGGCCACAAGTGGCTCTGAACTATACTTCCGAAGGATGGCCCGGGATGGCTAGCGTACCCTTATACGAAGGCTCTACTGTCCTTACAGCTCCTTACGACGCCAAAGTAGTACTCACCGACAGCATGGCTAACGTTATCAAGCGTAAAGGTTTCGCTGTTAAAGGCTCTTATTATACGATGAACCGCGTGACACTGCGTCATGTCGTGGCCACCGCTTCCACCAATATTTGGAGCGGCTCACAAGTCATCGATTGGACAGGAGCTGTGAAGAACGCCTGGGTCAGCATTGGCAAGGAAGCTTTCGTCATGGCCAAGGCCGGGCAGTATCTGCGTGTCAGTGTCGATAATGTGAATGGTTTTTCCTCGGTAGGCCGTGTGCTTAACGCCAACGGATGGAAAGAGTTCGATGGCTATACGCAGGTTCATCCCGTCACGGGCAGTTATTTCGAGTATAAGCTCACCGATGCTGTCGTAGATTCTTTAAAGACTTATGGCCTTATCGTCAGTGGTGTGGGCTATACAGCCACCAGCGTAGACCTCGTTGATCCCACGCTTTTGGCCAATGTCACGGCTACACCGGACAAGACCTCTATCAAGGAGTATAAGAGTGGTGAGACACCGCAGATGACCCTCTCGGTGAAGAACAACGAAAGCACGGAGCAGCAGGTTGTTGTAGAGGCTAATCTTTACGAGGATCGTGTGGATGCTTCGACCTCTACCCGCCCTGTCTGCCAGCATTATGCCGACACGGTGACTGTCGCCGCCGGAGCTACTCAGAGCGTAACCCTGTCGTTCGACAAGCTCACTGCAGCCGGTGTTTACCGCGTGCTGCCGCTCGTCAACGGCCAGCAGCTATCGTTCAAACTTGTCAACTACGGCTCGGCCGTCAGCAGTTACAACATTGCCTACGACCTCGAGGGCACCAACCCCACAACTGATTCGCAGAGTGACTTCAAAACCTATTGGGACAAAGCTAAGGCTCAGCTTGCCACTATCCCGATGAAGGCCACGATGACGGAGGTCAGCGATGACGCTCTCTCTGCAACGGGCAAAAAGAACAAGGGCAACCGCACCATCTATCTTGTCACGATGCAGAGTGTGCCCGATGTGGCCGGCGAGGAGCCGGTGACAATCAAGGGCTATCTCGCCGTACCCAAGAAAGCAGGCAAATATCCGGCACTCATCTATTATCAGGGTACCGATGCCGGCAAGTCGAGTCTCTCTGAGCAGTCCACTTTCTACAATGGTGACAACTGGGTGGAGTTTCGTGTCTCCACGCGCGGGCAGATGCTCTGCCGTGACTACAAGTACAACTATGACTTCTATTCCTACTGTTGGGGCGACACCGCCAAGCACTACTACCGCAACGCTTATCTTGACTGCGTGCGTGCTGTGGACTTTGTAAAGAGTCTTGAGCAAGTCGATGCTGCCGACATCTTTGCCACGGGAGCCTCGCAGGGAGGATGTTTCACCTATGTCGCCGCTGCTCTCTCGGGTGCTTTCCGTGCCATAGCGCCGGGAATCACCGGGCATGCCGATTTCCAGAACGGCATGCGCATCGTCAACTGGCCGCGCGCCAAGTTCCTCGATGCTGCCAAGAACCTTAAAATGACCACGGAGCAAATGAACCAGTTCAACTCATATTATGATGTGAAGAACTTTGCGCCATATATCTCTTGCCCTGTCATCAGCAACTTTTCGCTTCAGGATGCCACGGATCCTACGCGCACCAACATCGCGCCTTATCTTCTCGTTAAGACCCCGGCTGCTGACAAGAGCTATTATGTCAACAACTTTCTCGGTCATGCTACTGCCTACGACTTCGGCGCGAGATATATGAGTTTCTTCAGGCAATATCTCACGGCTACTGTCAGTGTGGGAAAGGCAGGTTGGGCTTCCTATTCGTCGCCTTGGGCTGACCTGACGCTCAACGCTACTGATGGTCTGACAGCCTATCAGGTCACCAGTGTTGCTGATGGCAAGGCTTATTGCTCAGCCATCGATGCCGCACCAGCATCTACGGGCTTTTTCATCAAGGCCGCTGAGGGAACCTATCAATTGCCCGTAGCTATAAAGACACCTGAAGTACTCAGTGGCAACCTGGTTACTGCTATCACTGACGCAACAGCCACCGTTAGTGGAGACTATTATCTCGGCACGAAAGGAAATACGGCTTACCTCGTTAAGTCGTTGGGCGACGTGAGTCTGAAGCCTGGATTGGCCTATATTACTGCTACTGCGCTCACCACACCATCGGCAGCCAAGACCTTGGTGTTGACCATTGGTACTGCAACAGGTATAGAGGCTGTTGCCACAAGCAATGGTAACGACAAGAATGCGCCAGCCTATAACCTTGAAGGCATGAGATGCAGCAAGGGCTATCGTGGTATTGTCATCAAGAACGGTAAAAAATACATGGTACGTTAAATCATCAAGTATATGAATAAGAAAGTATATATCCATCCCGCTATCAGAATCAGAAAGATAGAGGGCAAGTCTGACTTCTTGGCGGGCAGCGACACAACCATAGAAAGTGCTGTGCCCACCTCGAAGCAAGAAGAGTCAAACTACACTCCTTCTGCCAAGTCTTTCTTCAAAGACAGCCCTTGGGAGTAGCATAATCATGATAGAAGGCGCAGGGGAATATCCGTCCTCTGCGCCTTTGTTTTCTGATTATACGTTATATAGCAGTTTTGTCACTATTGGCAGCTCTCCCCGTCTCTATTATGGAATCTATTAGATATATAGTGCTGGAATAGTGTCAGAATCAGTTATGAAAGTGTAAGAAAGGTAATGAAAATAGTACTAACTTTGCAGCGAGATTAAAAACCAACACTGAAAGATCAATGCATAAGATTATTACATTCTTCGTGATTCTGCTTTTCTGCTGTTCCTGCTCTAAAGCTGAACAACCGACAGATTCTACGGGCTTAGGCCAGAATGCTGGCACGATAACAACTTTTTCCCCCGATAAGCTGTGTAATCCACAAGCCGATGCAGCCACTCAGAAAGTCTACAACATTCTTTGCCAGCTCTATGGCTCACATATTATCTCCGGTACTGTGGCCAATGTTGACTGGAACACACGTGAGGCTGAGAACGTCAAAAGTTGGACCGGTAAATATCCAGCCCTCAACGCTTTTGATTTTATCAACTTTCATAGCAGCAAGGATGTCAATGCTAAAGGTTGGTTAGACTACGCTGACATCAGTCCGGTAAAGCGCTGGTGGAACGAGGGTGGACTTGTGAGTTGCATGTGGCATTGGCAGGTTCTGGCCAACAACGGCACTGACTATACCTGCTCGCCCGGTAACGGCGACAAGGAGACCAGCATCAACCTCAACGACATTGATAATCCATCCTCGTCGACTTATAAGCAGCTCATCAAGGACATGGACCAAATAGCTGGTTATCTCGGCAAACTGCAGGCTGCCGGCATCCCCGTCATCTGGCGTCCCCTCCACGAGGCCGCTGGTAATACCTATGAGTTTGACGGAGGCAGGGCCTGGTTTTGGTGGGGAGCCCAGGGCGCGGAGCCTTTCAAGAAGCTCTGGCGCCTGATGTACGACCGCTTCACACGTGTGCACCACCTCAACAACCTCATTTGGGTATGGACATCGCAGACCGCCGACGAGAGCTGGTATCCGGGCGACGATGTCGTTGACATCATCGGCAGGGACCGCTATGGCCTGCTTCAGTACCCGGCCATGAAAGACTTCAAAAACCTCACCTCTGCCTATCCCCACAAGCTCATCACTCTTGCCGAATGCGGCAATGGCGACAGCAATGATATTGCTCCTCTTGGCAAAATTTGGGACAAAGGTGCTCATTTTTCCTGGTTTATGACCTGGTACGACTATGATTACAACAACGGCAAGGGTGCAGACCATCGCTTTGCCGGTGCTGCTTGGTGGAAGGATGCCTTCAGCCATGACTATGTTGTGACAAGAGATGAGATGAAAAGTTTGCTGCAAGCTGAATAACATGATTAATAAACTACAAAAGTAAAAGCCGTCATGAGTATAAGAAAACTTATTATCATCTCTGTTCTGCTTTTCTCCTGCCTGTGGGGTAATGCAACAGCCCCTGTGCTGGTTGCTGACAGTGTGGAGGCCGAGCATGTTCTCCTCATCGGCCCCAAGACCATCGGCGGAGGATGGAAAGACAATATCGTCGTCCTGCCGGGGCAGTTTGCTGATACGAAGTCTGGCGACATCATCAAGGTGTACACGGTCTCAGCCAAGAGTTTTGCGCAGGCCTGTTTCCAAAATCCAAAAGGCTGGAAGGCCATAGCTCCGCAATATGCTTATTTCAATGTGGGGCGTACCTTCTCCTTTACAGTCACCGACTCTATCCTTCCCGTCCTTCGTGACAATGGCTTGGCCATCGGTGGTCACGACTATGTCATAGAGAAGGTGACGCGTATTCCTGCCACCGCCATCAGCGAGAAGACGCTGTGGCGCGGCCCTTCCGTCATCATGCGTGACGACTGGAGCGTGTCAGCACCCATCCGTAAAGACTTCCTCAAGGGCCTGCAGCTTGGTGACGTGCTCCATTTCCAGGTCAGCCGTGTAGAGAGCGGCGCTGCTATGAAAGTGATGAACTTCACCTATCAGGCCCTGAGTCCTGACGTCGACGGTGTGGCCGTTGGCAAGGAAGGCCTTACCTATTCTCTCGACGATCCGGCGCAGCTCGTGGCTTTACAGATGGCCGACAACAACGGGGTCGTCCTACGCGTCGGTGGCAAGGGCTACCGTCTCGATAAAATCTCCGTCATTCGGCAACAGGGAGGACTTGACCCCGACCTTTCGCGGGCACAACGGGCTCCTAAGGAATATGTGTTGCAGCCCGACGAGCTTTTTCATGGAGAGAGGGTGTTGCCAACCGACTTTAGCGCCAATGTCACGCTGACAGCCGAGCGCATGCAGGATCTCACGGCCGAAGACTGCATCGTCGTCAGCTACAAGGACCGGCAGCCCGGAGCCGAGATCTCCTTCCGGGAGAACAAAAGTGGATGGCCGGACATCAGTGGCAGCAAGGAACCGGTATGGTACACCCTCGATGGCAACGATGTGGTGCTTCCCCTCAACGACGATATCCTCGACCATCTGATGACTTCGGGAATGATCATCACCGGAGCTGGAGCGACCATTACGCATGTGACTATACTTAAAGTACAATAGATAAACTTGTTAATTGCAAACCTTTAATTTCCAATCATGAATAAACGAATATTCATTTGGCTGATGCTCTTCTTCACGAGTATCAGTCTTCATGCCCAACAAAAGCTTACGGGCACCATTCTTGATGGCAGTGACAAGCAGCCGCTTATAGGTGCCACCATTCAGGTTCCTGGAACTTCTCACGGAACAGTAGCAGACATGGATGGCCATTTTACTTTTGAACTGCCTGCTGGCAAGAACATTGTTCAGGTGTCTATGGTAGGCTACAAAACGCAGGTCATCAACGTTAAAGGCAAACAGACCCTTCAAGTTATCCTACAGCCAGATGCAGGTATGCTTGAAGAGACTGTCGTTATCGGTTATGGTACGATGAAGAAGCGCGATCTGAGCGGTGCTATGACTCAAATTAAGAGTGAGGACATCCTGAAGGGTGGTTCTTCTGATGCTGCCCATGCTTTGCAGGGTAAGGTGGCTGGTGTGCAGATCTCGCAGAACGACGGATCTCCGGGTGCCGGTGTGAGTGTCACTGTCCGTGGTGCCAACTCTTTCTCTACCAGTTCGCAGCCGCTCTATATCGTAGATGGCGTTCCCTTTGGTACTGACCCTAACGGCACTCCATCCAGCGGTGCCAACACAGGAAACAATCAAAGCACAAGTCCGCTGTCAATGATCAATCCTAACGACATTGAGAAAATAGAGGTACTCAAAGACGCTTCTGCCACAGCCATCTATGGCTCGCGCGGTGCCAATGGTGTGATTATCATCACCACCAAGCGCGGACAGAAAGGCAATGGACATCCCAAGGTGGAGCTCGATGCCAAGTGGGGCCTCTCGAAGATTGCCAAGCGCGTGAAGGTCCTGGATCCTTACACTTATGCGCTCTATCAGAACGAGGGCTACTACAACAGCCTCAATTATGACGGATCCGCGTCTGTTAACTTGCCCTATCCCGGCAAATGGACATACACCTATATCAATGGTGTGGCTGACTACTCCACAGGCAAGTACGAGGCTGCTCCGGAAGACTATCTCACTCCCGGCACACGCACCGACGAATACGGCAACAACTATGTCGTTGAAGGAGCCGACTGGCAGGATGAGATCTATCAGACCGGCTGGCAGCAGGACTACAATGTCAGTGTCAGCGATGGCAGTGACAAAGGATGGTACAACTTCTCCGGCAACTATACCAAGCAGGACGGTATCATCAAGAATACCGGCTATGAGCGTTATGGCATCTCCATCAATATTGGCCGCCATATTACCAATTGGCTGGAGATGGGCACCAGCAGCATCTTCTCAAATGCTGTCACCGACTTCCAGCGCACCAACTCTGAGAATACGGGCATTATCCGCTCTGCCCTCATCTTCCCGCCGACCTACGGACCGGGAGCGGCCACGGAGCAGCTCGACGACCTCAACTGGTTGGCTGCCAACCCGAAGGCTTATGTCGATGGCGCCAAAGATCAGCTCAAGCAGATCAGTTGGTTCTCCAGTTCCTATCTTGAGGCTAAGCTCACCCCTTGGCTGAAGTTCCGTCAGAACCTCGGTCTCGGATACAACGACGGGCACCGTGGCACCTATTACGACCGTCACACCCAGGAGGGAAAGTCGCCTAACAATGGTAAGGGCGGCAAGGCTACCAGCATTTGGAAGAGCCTCACCTCAGAGAGCATCCTCACCTTTGACAAGACCTGGGGCATCCATCAGCTCAATGCCGTGGCCGGTATGACCTTTGAGAAAGGCACCGGAGAGACCACCGCTATGACCGTCACCAACTTCCCGACCGACTACACCAAGGACAACGACATGAGCCTGGCTATCGGCACCCCGAACATCGAGAGCAGCACGACCAAGCAGACCTTAGAGTCGTTCCTCGGACGTATCAACTATACCCTGATGGACAAATACCTCTTCACGGCCAGCATGCGTACCGACGGCAGCTCCAGTTTTGCCAAGAACAACAAATGGGCTACCTTCTTCTCTGGGGCCTTCGCCTGGCGTGCCAGTGAGGAGAAGTTTATACAGGATTTGAACATCTTCTCCAATTTGAAGTTCCGTCTGAGCTTTGGTCAGACCGGTAACCAGGCCATCGGAGCCTACCGTACGCTGACCGTCCTCCAGGCTGCCAAATATCCTTATAGCGGCTCTTTGGAGAGCGGACTCTCTACCATCGACTGGCGTGGGCCTACGAACCCCGACTTAAAATGGGAGACAACCGACCAGTTTAATGCCGGTATCGACATGGGCTTCATGGACAACCGCCTGCAGTTCACCGTCGACTATTATCATAAGAAGACGCGCGACCTGTTGCAGACCGTCACCATTCCTGCCAGTTCCGGCTACAAGCAGATGATGATCAACAGCGGTAATGTCACCAACGAAGGCCTTGAGTTCACCCTCAACTATAACATTCTTCAGAATTCTCCTGTGAAATGGAATGTCAGTGCCAACCTCAGCTTCAACAAGAACCGCATCGGCGGACTTGACGGTGACCAGTTTGCCACCTCTCTGTGGAGCGCCGCTGACCAGGCTTTCCTGCAGCGCAACGGCTGTCCTATCGGTACGCTCTACGGCTATGTCGAGGATGGATTCTACAACAATATCGCTGAGGTCAAGGCAAGAAAGGAATATGCCAATTATTCTGACGTAGAGGCTAAGAAACTCGTCGGTGAGGTCAAGTACCGCGATCTCAACGGTGATGGTAAGATTACTTCCGAGGACCGTACCATCATTGGTGATACCAACCCCGACTTCATCTATGGTCTGACCAACAACCTGTCGTGGAAGAACTTCAGCCTGTCATTCCTGCTCCAGGGCTCTCAGGGCAACGACATTCTGAACTACAATCTCACCGACATCAAGATGGCCAATATCGGTAACATCACTGTTGATGCCTACAACAGCCGGTGGACACCAGAGACGGCAGCAACAGCCAAATGGCCGAAGGTCTCGTCCAGCTATACGCGTAAGTGGCTGATGAGCGACCGCTATGTAGAGAATGGAAGCTATCTGAAGATGAAGTATATCACCCTCTCTTACTCGCTCAACAAGCCTTTCAAGTGGATAGAGCGCATGAACGTCTCACTGGCGGCCAACAACCTCTTTACCATTACCAATTACAGTTGGTTTGATCCTGATGTCAACGCTGGTGGAAACAATGCTGCCTGCCCGGGTGTGGATAGCTATTCCTACCCCAGCGCACGTTCCTTCGTCTTAGGTATTAACTTCGTGTTCTAATCTACAGACGTTTATCATCAATATATACCAATCACTCCTTATTAATAAATAACAATGAAAAAACATATATATATCATCGCCACGCTTCTGCTGTGTGTGCTGACATTAGGCAGCTGTAGCAGTTGGATAGAGGAAGACCCTGACAGCCTTATCACGGACGAGAAAGTCGGTGACGGTGAGGATGCTGCAGCGCAGTGGGTGACCGGTGTCTACAGCAAGTGGATCTATGACATGTTCTGTTGGGGCTTCTTCCCAAAGGTTTTAGAGATTGATGCCGACTATATCTCCGGCCCCGACTGGCTGTTCAGCTCTCTCGGTGCGGGAAACTTTCAGGGCGATCCGGCCTCTGTAGACGCTCTTTGGGAAGGCTGCTACGGACTGATCGGACGGGCCAACCTCGCTGAGAAGCATATCGCTGCCATGAACAATATCTCTCAAGCCGTAAAGAACAACGCCATCGGAGAGGTGAAGTTTCAGAAAGCCTTTGCCTATTTCCTCCTCGTCAGGGCTTACGGCCCCATTCCCGTGCAGGGAGAGCAGGAGACAACAGACCGCCAGAAGCAGCAACAGCCGCGACAGAGCGTCGACTCTGTGTACAACTATATCACCAAGAACCTTGAAGAGGCTGCCAATATGATGTACAAGAACACGGACGCAGGTTACAAGACAGGGCATGTTAGTGCTGGAAGTGCCGCGGGGCTGTTGGCTAAGGTCTATGCCACCGAAGCTTCTGCCGCCATGCCCGCCGGTACGCAGATTACTGTGCGCACGGGTAAGGCTTACGAAGGATCAGGTGACAATAAGAACTATGCGCCCCTTGAGAGCAAAACTTTCAGCAAGACTGCTGTCGCCGGTTATGAGAACATGGACTCCAAGACTCTCTATACCAAAGCTGCCAAGTGGGCCAAGGCTGTTATCGACGGAAAATATGGTTCTTATGAATTGCTTCCCTATGACAAGCTGTGGAACAAGAACTATAAGAATGCCTCTGAGTTTATGTTCTCCATTGGTTCTGTCAGCGGCGATACAAAGTACAAGAACGCCATCCACAACCAGTATGAAGGAACCTATGAGTCGAAAGGCTCCGAGTTTATCCAGACCGGTGGATGGATAGGCTGCACACGCCATTGGTATGACCTCTTCGACGAGAACGACTACCGCATCACCCAGGGCGTGAAGCACCGCTGGCGCGAATACTACCATAAGGAGAAGAACCTTGGCTTCTACTATCCTAACACAGAGAAGTACAAGCAGATGGTGGCAGATAAAGTAGCACCCTTCAACGACGGTGTGAGCTACTACTATTCTATGGATTCTCAGTGCTTGGCTTTCACTACGAAATATGCTGATGTTACCGATGCCTCTACAGAGCAGGCCGATGCCAACTGGCCGTTCCTGCGCTATGCCGACGTGCTCCTCATTTATGCAGAGGCTGAGAATGAGCTCGGCAACCAACAGAAGGCGCTGTCCTATCTCAACATAGTACGTGAGCGCTCCAATGCTCAGGACGGATGGCTCAACGGTGACGGTGGCCTCGGTACGGTGGAGAAGATGCGCAGTGCCATCATCGAAGAGCGTGCCAAAGAGTTTGCTTGCGAGGCCGACCGTCGTTGGGACCTCATCCGCTGGGGTATCTATCTCGACGCTATGAATGCTCTTGGTGGTAGTGATGACTGCGGCGTGAACAAATCACGCACCAGCCGCAACCTGCTCTATCCTATCCCCACTTCAGAGCTTAACACCAACCACGCCATCAAGGGCAACAACCCGGGATGGAACTAAACAAACGCTTCAATCATTCCAACCATGAAAATTTCTTCTATTAAATACACGCTTCTCATTGCTGCGGTCTCACTCTTTTCCGCATGTAACGATGTTGTTGACTTCGATGACAATTATACGCGTGAAGACAAGGTTGCCAATGCCGCAGCCCCTTCCATCACGGCCGTCTATGCTGTCGGCGACACGGCTATGGCTACACCTATCACGTTGGGGGAGCGCAATGAGCTGGTACGGATCACGGGTAAGAACCTCAACAATGTGAAGAAGATAACCTTCAACACTGTAGAGGCCGACCTCAGCGAGGTCTACACCTATTCTGATGGTGCTGTGGTGCGCATTCCGAAACAGCTCAGTACCGAGCAGGTCAACAAGATAGAGTATACCACTGACCAGGGAACAACGACTTTTGACTTCACCGTCAACTTCCCATCCCTGTCCATCAAGGGGCCTGACAATGAGTTCGTCAACGCGGGGAGCAACGAGATACTCTTGGGACAGAACTTCGACCTCTATGACATCAAGGCTACTGTCGGTGGTGCTGACTGCAAGGTGACGACGCTGTCCTCCGACTCTCTCGCCATAACCATTCCTGAGGGTACAGCCGACAACAGCGAGCTGGTGCTGTCGTGGACTGACAACAAAGGGCAGGCTGCCTCTCAAAGCTATGTCTTCCGCCCGACAGCTCATCTGCTTTATGGCAACCTCGATGACGCATCGCTATCATCCGGCGGCCTCACGGCTGCTGTGGAAAGTGATGATGCTACGGCCACGGCCTCGAAGCTCGGCAACAACCACCTGCACTTCACCGGCACCTATAGTGCATGGTCGTGGAACACTTACGACATCAGCCGCAACATGGTTGACGTGGGCGACATGAGCAACCTTGATGATTATGTGCTCAGATTTGAGGTGTTGACGACCTCGGCAGCGCCGTTGACGGGCGACTTCCAACTGCGCTTCCAAATCAACTGGGGCAGCGATTACACTTGGAACCCGGCACAAACCATCAACACGCACGGACAGTGGAAGACCATCTCCCTGCCGCTCAAGGATATGGCATCCAACGGCATCTCTGCTGCTGATTCCTGGCAGACCTTGCGCCTTGTGCTCCAGCCAAAGACTTCCTACACGGCTGACTTCTGCATTGGAAATATCAGAATAGAGAAGGCAAAATGATGTGATACGTTAGGTTCCAAGTATGTCTTGGATTTCCAAAAATATTAAGTATGAGGGCAGTGCTGATGGCACTGCCCTTTATTATACCGGTATACCGGCAAACTCCTGCTATTCAAACAAGTCATTCATTGTTATCACCTTTTTTGGCACAGGGGATATTTTCCGTGGGTTGGATATGAATTTTCTTCTCCAAACGCAGGGCTTTGCCGGTGACGCCGCAGGGACGGAGTTTATCCCCTGCCCCTATGGCCCCGCCCTGCTCCTTATATGCTCCGCATATCCACGGCATATGCCAGCGATATCTATGGCAAATGCCAGCGATATCTATGGCAAATGCCAGCGATATCCACGGCAATTGCCATGAAATGAGTACTGCCCCCGGCGGTGCGTCCTGCCCTTCATCTGTTGGTACTTTTCTATCAATCTCTGACACTTATCTTTTGGACAGACAAAATAGTTGCTGGCAGATGCGCTTTGTCTGTCAGCTTTTTACTAATTTAGCGGCAAGAAAACAATAATCTTGACTTTAAGACAATATATGAGAAAATTATTCACTCTTCTTTTATTAGCTCTCTCCGTGCCATCAATGTGGGCACGGCAGTTGCACATTACGACCCCCCATCTGTCCCTCGTCGTCAATGCTGAGCAGGGAAAGACTCCTGAATTCGTTTATTTTGGTAACCGGTTGTCGTCTGGTGACCTTGCTATCCTGCCGTCACCCGCTGGCGGACGTATGGACCTCTATCCCGCCTATGGCCTCAATCCTGCCAATGAGGCGGCCCTGAGCATCCGTCATAGCGATGGCGATATGACGACGGTATTGAAGGTTACCGGTGCTGAGCAGACCGATACCCTCACCACGATTCATCTCCGTGACCCCCGCCACGCCGTCAGCGTCAACCTCTACTATCGTACGCGTCGTGATGCTGATGTTATAGAGATGTTCTCCAGTATCCGCAATGAAGAGAAGTCTGTCATCACGCTCTCTTCTTTTGCTTCCGCCATGCTTCCCATCCGTCGTGGCAATGTCTGGCAAAGCCATCTCTATGGTACGTGGGCTGACGAAGGTCAGGTTGCTGAGAGTCCTCTGGCACCAGGAGAGCTCATCGTCACCGACAATGACGGCACGCGCAACAGTCATGGCTCCCATGCTGAGATGATGTTCTCTCTCGACGGCAAGCCACAGGAACTCACCGGCGATGTTATTGGTGCCGCGTTGTGTTGGTCGGGGCCTTACCGCCTGCGCACTGTTACCGACGACACCGATTACCACTACTTCTTCGCTGGGATGGAGGAGAAGAACTCCGAGTATCATTTGAAGAAAGGGGAGACTTTTACTACACCACCTTTAGCTATCACCTTCTCCAAGGAGGGAATGTCTGGCGTGAGCCGCAACTTCCATCGTTGGGGCCGACGTTATATGCTGCGCCACGGCAGCGAGCCGCGCCGCATCCTGCTCAACAGTTGGGAGGGCGTCTACTTCAATATCAATGAAGAAGGCATGAACCGTATGATGCATGACATCAGCGACCTCGGCGGCGAGCTATTCGTTATGGACGACGGATGGTTTGGCACGAAATATCCACGCAATACCGATAATGCTGCCCTTGGCGACTGGTTTGTCGACACGCGTAAGCTGCCTCATGGATTGCAGGCACTCTGCGATACGGCAAAGAAGGATGGCATCAAGTTCGGTATCTGGCTGGAGCCGGAGATGACCAACAACAAGAGTCTCCTCTATGAGCGCCATCCCGACTGGGTGTTGAAGCCCCGCACGCGCGATGCCGTTGTAGGCCGTGGCGGCACACAGCTCACCCTTGACCTCTCCAATCCAAAGGTCCAGGATTATGTCTTCAATATGGTTGATACGCTGCTCACGCGCTACCCGGATATCGCTTATATTAAGTGGGATGTCAACATGGGCATTCAGAACGCCGGTTCGCAGTATCTGCCATCTGCCGACCAGAGCCACCTCTATATCGCTTACCATCGCGGACTTCACAAAGCCCTCGACCGTATCCGTGCCAAATATCCCGATGTCACCATCCAGGCCTGTGCCTCGGGCGGAGGCAGGGCCAACTGGGGCATGTTGCCTTGGTTTGACGAGTTCTGGGTCAGCGACAACACGGATGCTCTCCAGCGCGTCTATATGCAGTGGGGAACGAGCTACTTCTTCCCCGCTATTGCCATGGCCAGCCATATCGCTTCCAATCCCAACCACCAGACTTTCCGCCGCATCCCGCTCAAATATCGTATTGACGTGGCTATGAGCGGACGCCTCGGGGTGGAGATGCAGCCACAGAATATGACGAAGGAGGAAAAAACTCTCTGCAAGAAGGCCATCAGTGAATACAAACAGATTCGTCCCGTGGTACAGCAGGGTGACATCTACCGATTGGTGAGTCCTTTTGACAAGCAGGGTGTGGCCTCGCTGATGTATGTTGCTCCGGACAAGCAGCAGGCTGTGTGGTACTGGTGGAAGTTGGAGACTTTCCACGGTCAGCATCTGCCGGTAGTGAAGATGGCGGGGCTTGACCCGCTGAAACGCTACACCGTGCACGAACTCGACCGTATCGACAACGAGCCGCTACCTTGCGAAGGCAAAAGCTTCAGTGGGCAGTATCTCATGGACAATGGCCTCGTGATGCCTTTGGAGCATAATGTCGATTACAACAAACGCACGGCGTGGGCTTCCCGCGTGCTCCTTCTCAGTGCTGAATAATCGACAAAAGACAATATATGTTACATCACAGATTAAAAATACTAATGGCAGCAATGGCTCTAACAACTACTATGGGCGCGCAGACAGCGCCGCAACTCAATGCGCACAACATTGATGAGATATTACGTGCTATGACGCTTGAGGAGAAAGCCCAGTTGCTTGTCGGCGACGGCAACACCGGCTTTGTCGGCAGTGGTGCCATGCTGGGCCATCAGTCGCGTCGCGTGGCGGGAGCTGCTGGACAAACGGTGGCCATCAAGCGCCTCGGCATTCCTGCTACCGTACTCACCGACGGACCTGCAGGTGTACATATCGACCCGATACGCAAGGGCACAGCCGCTACGTTCTATGCCACGGGATTTCCCGTGGGCACCTGCTTGGCATCGACCTGGAACCCGCAGCTTGTCTATCAGGTGGGGCAGGCTATCGGCAACGAAACCTTGGAGTATGGATGTGATGTTGTCTTACCGAGAAGACCAACAATGCTTTGGTCATGAAGGAAAAGCTCAACCTTCTGCATCAATAAGTTGCGGAATTATATTGTTCTTATTATACAAGGTTTTAGAAAGAATATGAAACGAATAACTTTGCTTGCCTTGACGACGGCTTGCATGGTCAGTGTCCATGCAAAGATCGTATTGCCCGACTTAGTGAGCGACAACATGGTATTACAGCAACAGACTGAGGCTCGGCTTTGGGGCAAGGCCACCCCTAAGTCGATCATTGAGGTACAATGCAGTTGGACCGGCCGTACTTTCCGCACGACGGCTCAGCAGGACAGCACGTGGCTCTTGACGGTAGCCACTCCGAAGGCCTCGTTTACTCCGCAGACCCTTACCTTTACGGATAAGGCTGGCAAGAAGGTCAACAGCATAAAGGTGAGAAATATCCTCATCGGCGAGGTGTGGTATGCTGGTGGTCAGAGCAATATGGAGATGCCGCTGAGTGGCTTTTGGAACTGTCCCGTCGGCGATGCCGGCCAGGAGATCGCTACCGCTGGGGAATGGGCCGGAAAAATAAGGATGGCTACAGTGCCCAAGACCGGTGCCGTCACGCCACAGGAATGGGTGAGCGGATGCCGGTGGCAGGTGCCCTCACCGGCTACGGCTAAGAACATGAGTGCCACGGCATGGTTCTATGCACAGATGATGGAGCGCGTCTTACAAGTGCCTATTGGCATTCTGACCGTTGCATGGGGTGGCAGCAGTGTGGAAGGCTGGACACCACGGCAGATTCTTCAGACTTATAAGGATATAGATATTGAGAAAGAGTTGAAACGTGGCTGGAATGGCAAGTGGTGGGAATATTACACACCGTTGATTATGTACAACGGCATGCTCCACCCCGTGCGTCACTACACCATCCGTGGCTTCATCTGGTACCAGGGGGAGGCCAATGTTGGCAAGGATACCTATTTCGACCGTATGAAGACGATGATAAAGGTCTTCCGTGACGAGTTTGGCGGTACTCCTGCCTCCTTGCCGTTCTATCTCTCCGAGATAGCGCCGTGGGCGGGCTATGGCCCTTACGACAGTGCCCCGTTGCTCCGTGATGCGCAGCACCGTATTGGACGAGAGGTGGAGAATGCAGGGTGCATCTCTATCAACGACCTTGTAGCGCCCTTCGAGGCGCGGCAGATTCATCCCCATGAGAAACGGCAAGTGGGCTTCCGGTTGGCGTATATGGCACTGAACAAGACTTATGGGATGAAGGACATCAATACCGACTATCCGGAATACGACCACAGTACGGTCTCCAACGATACCGTGCGCATCTTCTTTAAGCACGCTGACAACGGATTCTCACGGATGGATGACATCAAGGGCTTTGAGGTGGCTGGCGCCGACGGCAAGTTCTATACTGCACAGGCCATGGTCAAGGAGAATGATATCAGCGTCTATGTCGTCTCTAAAGAGGTGGCTGCGCCTAAGAAAGTACAATATGGCTATCGTGCGTTCATGCCGGGCAATATTGGGAGTACCTATGGATTGCCAGTGGTGCCGTTTAGAGCTGAGGTTGGTAACAGATAAAGGCATGATGACATCATTTGCTTAAAATAATCGGGCGAAACAATAGGGTTTCGCCTTTTTTTATTACTTTTGCCATAGAAACCTGAAACTGATGTCACGATGGCAAAAGAAATACTTCACGAGATAGCCCCTTTGAAGGAAGGCGACTTCCTTTATATCGCCGACCGCCATAAGAAAGAGTTTGACTATCCCATCCATACCCATGATGTCTACGAGCTCAACCTCGTTGTGGGAGCAGCCGGTGTGAACCGCATTGTCGGTGACTCCTCAGAGACGATAGGCGATACGGACCTTGTCCTCATCACCTCACCCAATCTGGAGCATGTGTGGGCACAAGGCGACTGCCATAGTGAAGATATCCATGAGATTACGGTTCAGTTTTATTTTGATTTCGAGGGTGAGCACAATATCTTTAACACCAACCCCATGATGTCTATTAAGAAGATGTGTGATCGGGCTAAGAAGGGACTTGCCTTCCCCATGGAGACCATCATGCGCGTCTATTCTCGGCTTATTGACTTGCCCACGAAGATGGAGGGATATTATGCGCTTCGGGAATTCTTCGATATTCTTTATATCCTCTCTAAGAGTGACGGGGCCCGTGAACTGGCTACGACATCCTTTGCCAAGGTTTCGGAAGTCAGTGAGAGTCGCAGAATACAGAAGGTGCAGGAGTATATTGCCAAGCACTATATGGATGAGGTGCGACTCGCCGACCTGGCCTCGCTGGTGAGTATGTCAGAGAGTGCTTTTAGTAGATATTTCAAACTCTCAACGGGCAGGAGCGTCAGCGACTATATCGTTGACATCCGACTGGGGGCGGCGGCGTACAGGCTCATCGACACCACAGATCCGGTTTCAACAATATGCTTCGACTGTGGCTTCAACACCCTTTCCAATTTCAATCGCCTCTTCCGTAAGCACAAAGGGTGCAGCCCCACGGAGTTCCGTGAGAAATACTTCAAGACGAAAGTGATTGTATAATGTTAAGTGTTAAGTGTTAAGTGTGAAATGAAGAGTGAAGAGTGAAGAATGAAGAGTGAAGAATGAAGAGTGAGGAGTGAGGAGTGAAGAATGAAGAGTGAGGAGTGAGGAGTGAAGAGTGAAGAGTGAGGAGTGAAGAGTGAAGAATGAAGAGTGAGGAGTGAAGATTTTGATTCTTCACTCTTCACTTTTTATTTTTCACTGAATTGTGTCAGTTCTTGCTTGATTTGTGTCAATACGTTTTCTTTTTTTCCCTTACCTTTGCAACCGAAAACAACAAACAGCTAAGACCAATTCTTTGCCTCATCATGAGAATAATTATCAGCCTCCTTTCGCTCATCTTTGCCCTTCCCCTTGCCGCCAGGACAACTCCTGCGTCACGTCTGAAGTCTCGCCTTGCCCATATTGAGAAGCAAGGCGTCATGTTCGGCCATCAGGATGACACCTTCTATGGTCATACCTGGCATGGTACTCGTGGGCGCTCCGACGTCTTGGAGACTGCCGGCGACTACCCGGCTGTGATGGGCTTCGATCTCGGCGGACTGGAGAGAAAAGACAGTGCCAACCTCGACCATGTACCCTTTGCTGCGATGCGCCGTGAAATCATTGCCCAGCATGAGCGGGGCGGTGTCGTCACGCTATCTTGGCATTGTCGTAATCTCGTCAATGGCAAGACATCATGGGACCCCGATGGTGGGGAGACCGCAAAACTCCTTGATGGAGGCGAACAAGCAAGACTTGACTCGGCTATCGTTAGCGTGGCCAACTTCATCGCGTCTCTCAAGACCAAGCAGGGTGTGGTACCTGTGATATTCCGTCCGTGGCATGAGATGAATGGGGACTGGTTCTGGTGGGGAGGCAAGAACACCACTACGGAACTCTATCGTCGCCTCTACCGCCATATCCATGATGTCATGCAGAAACTCTGCCCCGGGCAGATAGTGTGGGCTTACAGCCCTAACCTTGGCTCGAAGTCTATGGAGGATTATTATCCTGGTGACGGATATGTTGATATCGTGGGCATTGATATCTATGACTTCGATAATAATGCCGAGACTTATTCTGCCAACGTCAGGCAAGGTCTGGGTATGATAACAGCCTTTGCAAAGAAACATCACAAGATAGCGGCCTTCACGGAGACCGGGTGCCAGCAGTTGCCGCAGAAAAATTGGTTTACCGAAACCCTGCTGCCGCTTCTCAGCAACTATCGGCTCAGCTATGTGCTTCTCTGGCGCAATGCCTGGGACAACCCCAAGGAGCTCTACGTCTCCTATCCCGGACATGAGACAGCGTTAGACTTCAAGCGCTTCGCAAGCCATAAGAAGACGTTGTTTGTTAAGGATATAAAGAACATACATTAAAATATTAATCTTATTGCCGGCTACGTTGTCGGCGAAAGCTAAAAACAATCAATATGAATTTTCAGGAAAGACTCAAGGCTCTCCGCCTTCAGCATGACGCGCTGCTTTCACGTAAGAATAATAAGTTGGAAGGTGGCAATGGAATATATAGCAAATATGAGTATCCCGTTCTCACCGCTGAGCACACTCCTTTAGAGTGGCGCTATGAATTATCTGAGAAGGACAATCCCTATCTTGAACAGCGTATCATGATGGAGGCTGTCTTCAATGCCGGTGCCATGAAGTGGAATGGTAAGTTCATTGTCGTGGCCCGTGTGGAGGGTGCCGACCGCAAGAGCTTCTTTGCCGTGGCAGAAAGTCCCAATGGCGTTGACAACTTCCGTTTCTGGGATGAGCCCATCACGATGCCCGAAGATGTTATTCCTGCTACCAATATCTATGACATGCGTCTCACACAGCATGAGGACGGTTGGATATACGGTGTCTTCTGTGCTGAGCGTCATGACGACAGCCATCCAGAGGATCTCAGCATGGCTACAGCGACGGCGGCTATTGCCCGTACCCACGACCTCATTCATTGGGACCGTCTCCCCGACCTGAAGTCGAAGAGCCAGCAGCGCAATGTGGTGCTCCACCCCGAGTTTGTTGACGGCAAATATGCTTTCTACACGCGTCCCCAGGACGGCTTCATCGATGCCGGCTCAGGTGGTGGCATAGGCTGGGCCCTTGTCGATGACATCACGCATGCCGAGGTCAAGGAAGAGAAGATTATCAACGCCCGTCACTATCATACCATCATGGAGGTGAAGAATGGTGAGGGTCCTCATCCTATCAAGACTCCTCAGGGATGGCTTCATTTAGCTCATGGTGTTCGTGGTACGGCGTCAGGTCTGCGCTATGTATTATATATGTATATGACGGCCCTCGACGACCCCACCCGCGTTATAGCCCAGCCCGGTGGATGGTTCCTCGTCCCGGAAGGACAGGAGTATATCGGTGATGTGATGAATGTTGTCTTCGCCAATGGTTGGATAGCCGACAGCGATGCCACAGGTGGTAAGGTCACCGACGATACGCCCGTGTTCATCTACTACGCTTCCTGCGATACCCGTCTTCATGTTGCTACTTCTACGGTCGGTCGACTCGTCGACTACTGTATGCATACGCCTGCCGATGGTTTTTCGACAGGAGAGAGTGTAAAGACGATAAAGAAACTGATAGAGAAAAACAGAGAAGCCTGCAAATAAGTGGCTGCTCAGTCGTTAAAGGCTGAAAGAAATGATAAAAATTACTGAGAAGATAGGCTATGGCTTCGGCGATATGTCGAGTAGCATGTTCTGGAAGCTCTTTGGCGCCTATCTGATGATATTCTATACCGATGTCTTCGGCATCTCCGCCGCCATCGTCGGTACTATGTTTGCCATCACGCGAATCTGGGACAGTTTCGTGGACCCTGTCGTCGGTGTGATGGCCGACCGTACAGACTCGCGTTGGGGACATTTCCGACCTTATCTGCTCTGCTTGGCAGTGCCCTTCGCCGTCATCGGCGTCCTCACCTTTACAACGCCGCCGTTGGGCACGACAGGCAAGGTGGTCTATGCCTTCATCACCTACACGCTGATGATGATGGTCTATTCAGCCATCAATGTGCCCTATGCCTCGCTACTCGGTGTGATGAGTCCGCTGCCTGCCGACCGTAATGTGTTGTCTACCTATCGTATGATGTTCGCCTATATCGGCTC
>ERZ773276.164-NODE-164-length-85232-cov-14.398488_pt1 | contig 85232 bp, 78 predicted proteins | sample MGYA00511386_ERZ773276 | MGnify/ENA primary metagenome ERZ773276 (study PRJEB29015, sample SAMEA2737778) | human gut metagenome | biome: human gut; feature: human-associated habitat; material: faeces | place: China | collected 2012 ...
ATCCGCGCGACTGAATTTGCTCTTGAGCGGCTAAAAACGCTACCTTTGTGCAATCGTCTGATCAAAGAAACTCATGCAGTTCTTTTGGAAAGCGCGCGAGGACAGGAAAAGAATCCTGGCGAATTCCGGTATTCACAAAACTGGATTGGCGGTCAGGGAAGTACTCTCAAAAACGCTCGATATATTCCGCCAAATCCTGAAGATATGCTAACAGCCATGTCCGACCTTGAAAAATATATCAATAGTGATGATACTCTTGACCCTTTGATTCAAGCCGCATTAATCCACTATCAATTTGAAACCACTCACCCTTTCCTTGATGGTAATGGACGTGTTGGACGACTTCTCATTACGCTCTTCCTAATGGAAAAAGGCATTCTGTCTACTCCTGCACTCTATATTTCTTATTACCTCAAGATGAACCGTATTGAGTACTATGACCGTATGACTCAGGTGCGACGTACTGGTGATTATGAGCAATGGATTTCTTTTTTCCTTCAGGCTTTTGCAGATTCTGCAGAAGATGCGATTCATACAATTGATTATCTTACTGCATTACACGATAAAAGCACAAAATTATTTGATGCTCTCAAAAAGAGACAGCGTACCAGCGTTCTTAAAGTGTTTGCCTATTTGGAATCAAATCCTATTATTGATATTCAGAAAACCTCTACAGCTCTTGAAATGTCCTATAATACTGTGTCAAAGGTAGTCTCCATTTTGGTCAATGATGGAATCTTGAAGCAAACAGACAAATCTGGAAAGGCGAAGATATATTCTTATACCGAATACCTCGATATTCTCCGTAAGGACACTTAACGCCTTGACTATCACCGCAAAAAGCGCTCCAAACAATGTCTTTTTCTCAATTTCTTTCACAATTGAGGGTGCGGACTGCCACACCGTCGGTCGCCGGAGTCTGACCGATTGCGCAGCATACCGATCGCGCCGCCATGCGGTGTGTGACTGTCTCCGCCCATCGATACCTTGCCTGGCACACCAAAACGGGATACATGAACGGTATGGCAGATGCCGTTGCCCGGGCGGGAGAACCAGACGCCGTGCTTCTTGGCCACGGTCTGGAGATAGCGGTGGTCGTCCGCGTTTTCAAAGCCGGACTGCAGCGTGTTGTGGTCGACATAGGCCACGCTCAGCTCGGTCCTGACGCGCGGGATGCCCATCGTCTCAAACTCCAGATAGGCCATCGTGCCGGTGGCGTCCTGCGTGAGCGTCTGGTCAATGCGCAGGGCGATCTCGCTGCCGGGCGTCATGTCGCCGTGCAGCAGGTGGGCACGGATGATTTTCTGAGCAAGGGTCTCACCCATGGTTTTTCAGCCTCCCCATCATACTTTCTTTTGCGTGAATGGTGTGTTCGGTCGTGAGCTCGGCGGCGCGGTCGGCGTCGCCGGCGGCGATGGCGTCGAAAATGGCGCGGTGCTCCTTCACGACCTGCGCCGTGCGCGAGGCATCGGCGATGGACGCCTTGCGGTAGCGGCGGGTCTTGCGGTGCAGCGGGATGAGCGTGTCACTGATGACGGCGTGGCCGCTCATGTCGCAGATGACGTCGTGGAACTGGTCGTCCATCTCGCGCAGGTGCTCAGCGTCGCGCTTTTCAAAGTAAAACTCCTGCAGGTCCATGATGTGGCGCAGGCGCGCGAGGCCCTCGGGCGAAGCGTTTTTCGCCGCGTAGTAGGACGCGAGCCCCTCGATCTTGCAGCGGATGTCCATGATGTCCACCAGATCCTCGGCCGTGATGCCGAGCACGACGGAGCCTTTGCCGGTGTCGGCGATGAGGTGCTCCTGCTCGAGGCGGCGCAGCGCCTCGCGGATGGGCGTGCGGCTGACGTTGAGCTGCTCGACGAGCCGGAGCTCCGTGAGCACCTCGCCGCGCGGGTACACGCCCTGAATGATATCGGATTCCAGCCGCTCAAACACCTGATCGGCCAGCGTAACGGTGCGGAAATCTTTCATGCGGCGCCTCCTGTCAGACCTGCGCGAAGCGGCCGGGGGCCAGCTCCGCAATCTTGGCGTTGAGTTCCTTGGCGGACAGGACGGTCTGGCGGCCGTCCTCGTATTCCGCGTCCACCCAGCCCTTGAGCGCGAGCACGAGCGGGTCGTGCTTGTCGATCTGCGCATCTCCGGTCAGGTGGTAGTTCTGGTTGATCCAGTAGGCGATGCCCGCGAGGCCGGACGTCTTGGCGACCTGCACGGATGCCGGGCGGTTGAGCAGCTTCTCGGTGTCGAAGATCGTGTAGATCTCGGCGTCCTTGAGCAGGCCGTCGGCGTGGATGCCGGCGCGCGTGGCGTTGAAGTCGCGCCCGACGAACGGCGTCATCGGCGGGATGTTGTAGCCGATCTCGTGCTGGAAGTAGTCGGCGATCTCGGTGATGACGGTCGGGTCCATGCCGTCGAGCGAGCCGCGCAGCGACGCGTACTCGAACACCATCGCCTCGAGCGGGATGTTGCCCGTGCGCTCGCCGATGCCGAGCAGCGAGCAGTTGACCGCGCACGCACCGTAGAGCCACGCAGTCGAGGCATTGACGACCGCCTTGTAAAAATCGTTGTGCCCGTGCCATTCGAGACACTCGCTCGGCACGTCGGAGTACTGCTGCAGGCCGTAGATGATACCGGCCACGCTGCGCGGCAGCGCCGCCTCCGTGTAGGGGATGCCGTAGCCCATGGTGTCGCACGCGCGGATCTTGACCGGAATACCCGCCTGGCGTGAGAGCTTTTGCAGCTCGTTGACAAACGGCACCACGAAACCGTAAAAATCGGCGCGCGTGATGTCCTCGAGGTGGCAGCGCGGGATGACGCCGGCCTCAAACGCGTCGGCCACGGTGGCAAGGTAATAGTCCATGGCCTGCTTTCGGGTCATTTTCATCTTCTTAAAGATGTGGTAGTCGCTGCAGCTGACGAGGATACCCGTCTCGCGGATGCCGAGGTCGCGCACGAGGCGAAAATCCTCCTTCGTGGCGCGGATCCACGTCGTGATCTCCGGGAACTTCAGCCCCAGCTCCATGCACTTTTCGAGCGCCTCGCGGTCCTTCTTGCTGTAGATGAAAAACTCCGTCTGCCGGATGATGCCGTACGGTCCGCCGAGCCGGGAGAGGTACTGATAGATGTTCACGATCTGCTCGACCGTATACGGCTCCACGGACTGCTGCCCGTCGCGCAGGGATGTGTCCGTGATCCAGATCTCCTCGGGCATATTCATCGGCACGCGCCGGTGGTTGAACGGCACCTTCGGCACCATTCCCTGCGTGTAGATGTCGCGCTGGAGGTTCGGCTCCGCCACGTCCTGGAGCGAATATTTATACGCATTCTGCTCGAGCAAATTCGTCTTTCCGGATATTTCAAGCATGGCAGTGGGGCTCCTTTCTGTTGCTTTGTATTATTGTATACAATTATACACGCAATCGTGCCGTTGTCAACGTACAAATGTTCACAATTATCCGCTTGCTTTCCGGGCGGAAGCTGGTATAATACAAAATCGTTCAAAATTGAACTATTTTTCAGGAGGTGACCGCCGTGCTCACCGCATCGCAGGTCTATACGTACACGCGCCGCATCCTTGACGCTTACGCCACCGTCATGCAGCCGCTGAGCGCGGAGCTGGACATGGCGCCCAACGCCGTGGACATTCTGCTCTTTCTGGCCAACAATCCGGGGCTGGACACCGCACGCGACATCTGCACCTACCGCCGGCTCAAGCCGGGCATCGTGTCGTTTCACGTGGACAATCTCGTGCGCGAGGGCTACCTGCTGCGCACGCGCGACCCCGGCGACCGGCGCCGCTGCCGGCTCGTGTGCACGGACAAGGCGGCGCCGATCGTCGCGCGCGGTCAGGCGCTGCAGGAGCAGTTCGTCGCGCAGATGTCCGCGGGCCTCGCGCCCGACGCGCTCGAAACGTTCCAGCACTGTCTGACGGCGTTCGCGCAGAATCTTGACCGTATGGCCAACAGGGAGGAAAGTTAAATGCAGCAGGACAAAACATTTCTCGGCACGGAGCCCGTCGGTCAGCTCCTGCGCCGGCTCGCGATCCCGACGGTGATCGCGCAGCTGGTGAACATGCTCTACAACATCGTCGACCGCATCTACATCGGCCACATTCCGGAGGTCGGCAGTCTCGCGCTGACGGGCGTGGGCGTGTGCCTGCCGATCATTCTGATCGTGTCGGCCTTCGCGTGCTTCACGGCCTCGGGCGGCGCGCCGCGCGCGTCGATCTTCATGGGGCGCGACGATATGGACAGCGCCGAAAAGACGCTCGGCGGCTGCTTCACGCTGCAGATCGGCATCTCCGTCGTGCTCACGGCGGTGCTGCTCCTCTGGGGGCGCGAGGCGCTGCTTGCCTTCGGCGCGAGCGAAAATACCATTGACTACGCCACGGACTACCTGCATATTTATGCGTTCGGCACGCTCTTTGTCGAGCTCACGCTGGGCATGAACGCCTTCATCACGGCGCAGGGCTTTGCCAAGGTGGGCATGTACACGGTGCTCATCGGCGCGGCGGCGAACATCATCCTCGACCCGATCTTCATCTTCGCGCTGGGCATGGGCGTGCGCGGCGCGGCGCTTGCGACCGTGCTCTCACAGGGGCTCTCGTGCGCGTGGGTGCTGGTGTTCCTGTGCGGGAAGAAGGCGTTTTTGCGCCTGCGGCGGGAAAACCTCTTCGTCTCGCCGAAGCTCATCCTGCCGTGCGTGGCGCTCGGCCTGGCCACGTTCACGATGCAGGCGAGCGAGAGCGTCATCTCTGTGTGCTTCAACTCCTCCCTGCTCAAGTACGGCGGCGACATCGCCGTCGGCGCCATGACGATCCTCACGAGCGTCATGCAGTTTGCCATGCTGCCGCTGCAGGGCATCGGTCAGGGCGCGCAGCCAATCACGAGCTACAACTTCGGCGCAAAGAACACCGACCGCGTGCGCGAAACGTTCCGTCTGCTGCTGAAGGTGTGCCTGATCTACTCCGTCTCGCTCTGGCTGCTCATCGAGCTCTTCCCCGGCCTGTTCGCGCGCATCTTCACGCCGGACGCGGCGCTCATCGCCTTCACGGCGCGCGTGCTGCGCATCTACTGCGCGGGCCTGTTCCTGTTCGGCATCCAGATCGCCTGCCAGATGACGTTTGTGTCCATCGGCAGCGCGGTTTGCTCGATCATCGTGGCCGTGCTGCGCAAGTTCGTGCTGCTCCTGCCGCTGATCTATCTGCTGCCGGCGCTGCTGCCCGACCAGACGACCGCCGTGTATCTGGCCGAACCGGTCGCGGATGTCATTGCCGTCACGTGCACGGCCATCCTGTTTTCCGTGCAGTTTCGCAAGGCGCTGCACAAGCTGGAGGCAAGTGACTGACGCGGCACGGACGATTCAAAATTTGAAACGACGTTATCAAAATTATAAATCGTCCGCAGCGTTGACAATTGTCATTCCGGCACGAACGCCGACGAGAAGCTCTCCGGCGACTACCCTGTGTAACATTGTCCACACACCGGTGCGGTTTTTTGACCGCACCGGTGTTTTTTGTATGACAAACTCGTTAAAAATCGAGCAACTTTCAGTTGAAATACCGGCAAAAAACAGGTATAATAACAATGTCAGTCCATCTGACAAACATAGCTGACAGGAGGCACGCCCATGTCGATGCAAGAGGTGCGGGAACAGAATATCGCACTCGTAACGCAGACGGCACTGGCGTGTTTTGTTGAAAACGGCATCGACAAGACGACCATCCGTGACATTGCGCACCGCGCGGGGCTGACTGAGCGCTCGGTCTACCGCTACTTTGCGACAAAGGACGAGCTCGTGGTCGCGGCGGCCTTTCTCTATTGGGACCGGGCCAAGGCGCAGGCGGCGCAGGCGCTCGCAGCGCAGCAGCGGGCCGGCATGACCGGCATCGAGGAGATCCGCGTGCTGCTGCGCAGCTACGCGGGGCTGATCTTCACCGACCCGGCCGGCATCCGCTTCTCGCTCGACGCGGAAGTCGCGCTGTGCAACACAGGCAAACAGCACGCGGTTATCAACCGCCCGCCGGAGCGCTTTGAGGTCGCCCCCGGTCCGATCGCTGCAGCCATCCGCCGCGGGCTTGCCGACGGGACGGTCGACCCCATGGCCGATGTGAAAACACTCTATTATAATACATACGATTCGATCCTCGGTGTCATCCAGCGGATGTCTGTCGGCGTGCCGAGCGTGCATGAGCTCGACGGGCACGCGCGCATCGACGCGCTGTGCGAGCAGTTCACGCGCGCATTCGCGGCGCCGCCCAAACAACAAGGGGACAGGGAATACCTTTTGAATAATACCCGACATTGAAGGAGGAAAAGGCATGGCAAAACGACCGAACATTCTCAAGCTGGCGACCAAGATCAGCCTTGAGAGCATGACGTACATGGGCATCACGTATGACGACCCCGAGTATAAGATCCTCGAGCCGATTATCGACGATGACATGTGTGCGATCATGATGCACCTGCGCCTGGAGGCCAACCGCACCGTGGAGGACGTGGCCAAGCGCGCAAGAAAGAGCGTGGAGTACACGCAGGAGCAGCTCGATAAGCTGTGCAAGACCGGCGCAGTCCGCTACCGCTATGTGGACGGCAAGCGCTGCTACTTCTACCCGATCTGGGTCCCGGGCATCATGGAGGGCATCCTTGCCAACCGTGAGCAGTGCGACAAGTATCCCGTGCTCGGCGAGAGCTTTGAGGCGTACACCCGCCGCCGTCCGGAGATGCTCGCGCCGATGCTCGACTCCGGCAAGACCGGTATGTTCTTCATGCGCGTCATGCCCGTCATGAGCGCGATCGAGAACAACTCGCGCACGGCGTCCTATGACGAGCTCAAGACGCTCATCGACAACGCGACGGCCATCAGCGTCGGTCCGTGCTCGTGCCGCCGGGCCCGCCGCCTCATGGGCGAGGGCTGTGGCCACCTTGAAGAGGACATGTGCATGTACCTCAACGACAACGCGCTCTGCTTCTCCGAGCAGGGTTATCACCGCCTCGTGAGCAAGGAAGAGGCGTATGAGATCCTCCAGCGCGCCGAGGACAACGGTCTCGTGCACGAGATCAACCAGACGCCGGGCTTTGAGGACGCGACCGCCATCTGCAACTGCTGCGGCTGCTCGTGCTTCGCACTGCGCATCGGGGAGCTGTTCCGCACGCCGCGCGCCATCCGCTCGAACTACATCGCCCGCGTGGACAAGGAAAAGTGCGTCGCCTGCGGTCAGTGCGTTGAAAACTGCCAGACCAACGCCCTCAAGCTCGGCCAGAAGCGCTGCGCGACCGATCCGCACATCTCCGACACCTACGACACCGACGCCAGCGTGCCGTTCCACCGCTCGAGCTACAACCCCGAGTACCGCACGAACCGCTCGGACGTCATGCCCAGCGGCACCGCGCCGTGCAAGGCCGTGTGCCCGCTGAACATCCCGGTGCAGGGCTGCCTGCAGCTGCTGTCCGTCGGCAGATATGACGATGCCGCGGCGCTCATCCGGCAGGCCACGCCGTTCCCGGAACTGTGCGGCAGCGTGTGCGGCCGCCAGTGTGAAAAGGTCTGCACCCGCAACCAGATCGACGCCGCCGTCGCCATTGCCGACGTGTGCAAGACGCTCATCGAGCGCGAACGCAGCGCCGGTAAGGTCATTTTGCCGCCGGTGAAAAACCCGACCGGCACCCCCCATACGGAAAAGATCGCCGTCATCGGCGCCGGCCCCGCCGGACTGAGCTGCGCCTATTTCCTCCGGCAGCAGGGCTACCCCGTGACCGTGCTGGAAAAGGACACGGTGCTCGGCGGCGCACCGGCGACGCTCATCCCGTCCTTCCGGCTCGACCGCAAGGCCTATGCCGACGAAATCGACGTGCTCGCGCGCATGGGCGTGGAGTTCCGGACCGGCGTGGAAGTCGGCAAGGACACGACGCTCGACGCGCTGCGCGCAGAGGGCTACAAGGCGTTCTTCCTCGGCATCGGCGCCGGGAAGCAGCGCAAAGACGCACCGGCCGGCACCGTGGACGCGCGCAGATACCTGCACCGGAAAAGACAGACCGTCAAGGGCAGCGTCGTCGTGCTCGGCGGCGGAAAAGAGGCCGTTGACTGTGCGCGCGCCGCGCGCAAAGGCGGCGCGGCAAGCGTGACCGTCGTCACCGGGGCGATCCAGGCGGACATCTCCGAGGCCAAGAAGGAGGGCGTCGCGTTCCGCGCGCCGTACGCTGTGCAGGAGATCCGCGACGGCGCAGTGTCGATCCGCAGCCTGCACGGCGACAAGACCGAAGAGCTCGCCGCAGACACGGTCTTCGCTGCCGAGGGCTACGTCCCGGCGGCGGACGCCTTCACCGCCGGATCCGGCGTGTGCCTGAACGCCGACGGCTTTGTCGGCGCCGATGCCGTGACCCGCCAGACCGGTGAGGCCGATGTCTTTGCCGGCGGCGCCGCGACCGGTGCGCATGACATTGCGCGCGCGATCGCCGAGGGCCGCGAGGCCGCGATCTCGATCCACCGCTTCGTGCACAGCAACCAGAGCTTCGTGATCGGCCGCGACAAGCGGGATTATAAGCCGCTGGTGCGCAGCAGCGTTGGCGTTGCGATCGACGAGCTGGAGGCCGCACCCCGGCAGACGGCGGAAAACGGTCTGCTCAGCGACGCGCAGCTGCACTGCGAGGCCGGACGCTGCCTCGGCTGCGGCACCGTGGTGCTCAACGAGGACCAGTGCATCGGCTGCGGCATCTGCACGACCAAGTGCAAGTTTGACGCCATCCATCTCGAGAAAGTCAACGATACGCACGGCCGTGAATACTTCCGCACCCTGCTGACCGTGGCCGGCAACACCCCCGCCGCCATCGGCCGCCTCGTGCGCAAGACGCGCGGCAGATAAGGAGCAGCGCCATGCATGAGATCGGCGTCGTGCGCGCCATGGTCAAGACCGTCACCGACTACGCGGCGGCAAAGGGCGTCGACCACGTCTCGGAGATCGTGGCCGACTGCGGCGAGCTCTCGCTCGTCATCCCGCAGTATGTCGAGCAGATCTATCCGACGGTCGTCAAAGGCACCCCGTTTGCAGACACGAAGCTCATCGTCAACATCGTGCCCGGTATGGCCGAGTGCGACGACTGCGACGAGATCTTCAATGTGATCGAATGTAACGGCCATTGCCCGAACTGCAACAGCTTCAACAAAACGGTGCTGTCCGGCAAGGACTTCACCGTCCGGGAGATCCATGTCCCGGAGGAAACGTGACCCAGGGTCCGGAGAGACCTAAAATATAGAAGGAGCGTATTACATGAACGAAAAGTACAACGCATTGTTCACCCCCTGGAAGATCGGCAATGTGGAGATCAAAAACCGCATTGTGCAGTGCTCCATGGGCGGCACGTCCCTGTTCGGCTGGATGGAGCCGAACCACTTTGACAAGGAAGCAGCCTACTTCCTGCTCAACCGCGCACAGGATGGCGTGGGCCTGATCCTGCCCGGCATGCAGTGCATCCGCGACCCGCTGGGCATCCCCGGCCGCAAGTGGCTGTACCAGAACGACCAGATGTTCAAGCAGCTCAAAGAGTACATGGTCGAGTTCCATAAGACGGGCGCAAAGCTGTTCATCCAGCTCGCCGCCGGCATGGGCCGCTCCATGGCCATCAACGGCTGGATGACGAAGCTGGCCAAGAACAACGTCCTCAACAAGATCGCCAGCCCCATCGTGGACGTGCAGTATATCTGCGCCTCCGCGTCCGAGGTGCCGAACCGCTGGAAGGAGGACGTCATGTCCCGCCCGCTGACGGTCAAGGAGATCGAGGACATGGTCTACGCCTTCGGCCAGACCGCCAAGAAGCTGCGCGCCGCCGGCATCGACGGTGTGGAGATCCACGCCGTGCACGAGGGCTACCTGCTTGACCAGTTCACCATGGCCAACTGGAACCACCGCACCGACAAATACGGCGGCTCGTTCGAGAACCGCTTCCGCTTCCCGGTCGAGATCGTGCAGGAGATCAAGCGTCAGGCCGGCGCCGACTTCCCGGTGTCGCTGCGCTACTCCGTCGTGTCCAAGACCAAGGCGTGGGGCAAGGGCGCCATGCCGTACGAGACCGACTTCGTCGAGTTTGGCCGCGACATGGCTGAGTCCGAGAAGGCCGTCAAGTACCTCGAGGACGCGGGCTACGATATGTTCAACTGCGACAACGGCACCTACGATGCCTGGTACTGGGCACATCCGCCGCAGTACATGCCCGATAACTGCAACCTCGAGTATGTCGAGCACATCAAGAAATTCACGAGCCGCCCGGTCGTCTGCGCCGGCCGCATGGACCCCGTGAAGGCCGCCGAAGAGATCGCCGCCGGCCGTCTCGACGCCGTGGCCATCGCACGCCAGAACCTCGTCGACCATGAGTGGATCCACAAGATCCTCAGCGGCCACGAGGATGAGATCAAGCCCTGCATCCGCTGCCACAACGGCTGCTTCAACATGTCGAAGTTCAAAGGCACCGCGAACCTCCAGAGCATGGACGACTCCCTGCACCTGGCCCGCTGCGCTCTGAACCCGACGACCATGCAGCACAACAAGTACAAGATCGTTCCGACCCGCCATCCGAAGAAGGTCGCCATCATCGGCGGCGGCATCGGCGGCATGGAGTGCGCGCTCGTGCTCAAGCAGCGCGGCCACAACCCGGTCATCTTTGAAAAGACCGGCGAGCTCGGCGGTCTGTTCCTCACCGCGTCCGCGATGAGCTTCAAGGAGAACGACAAGGAACTCATCCGCTGGTACCTCAACGAGGTCGCCAAGGAAGGCATCGACGTGCGCCTGAACACCGAGGTCACGGACGTGAACACCCTGCGCGGCTTTGACGAGATCATCGTCGCCAGCGGCTCCATCCCGCGCACCATGCCGTCCATCCCCGGCTTTGAGAAGACGCTCACGTTCACGGAGCTGCTCAAGGACAAGAAGGAAGTCGGCGACAAGGTCCTGTTCATCGGCGGCGGCCAGTCCTCCTGTGAGGCGGCGTATGACCTTGTCCTTCAGGGCAAGCACCCCATCATCGTCGAGTACGCAAACGACCTGGTTGCGGCACAGGCCACCTGCCTTGCCAACACCTCCTTCCTGCGCGACGCGATGGAGTACCACAAGGTCCCGACTTATCTCGAGTCCACCGTCACCGAGATCACGGACACCGGCTGCACCGTCAAGAACGTCAAGACCGGCGAGAGCACCTTCGTTGCGTGCGACAACGTGGTCAACGGCGTCGGCTTCATCCCGACTCCGGTCGGCGGCAAGGACAACAAGCAGGTCCACCGCGTGGGCGACTGCGTTGCCATCGGCAACCTGCGCACCGTCATCTGGCGCGCGTGGGATGTCTGCATGAAGATCTGATCCCGTAAATGAAGATCCCTCCGGCTATGCGGTTGCCGGAGGGATTTTTTCATGGTATGACGCTGCAAAGCGCCCCCGGAGCATCTGCTCCGGGGGCGCCGCCTCTTTTATCCGTTTTTGGTTCCGCCGCGTCCGGCTCACTCACCCTGCGCGCGCAGCCAGCCGCTGGCCACGCCGGGGAAATTCGTGATGATGCCCTCGCAGCCCCAGCGGTGCAGCTGCTCCAGACCGGCCATGTCGTTGACGGTCCAGATGTTCATCTTCACGCCGTGCTCCTTGCAGTCGCGCACGTTTTCGTCCGTGAGGATCTCGATCGGCGCGTGGTAGCAGGCAAAGCCCGCCTGCTGGCAGTAGTAGCCGGGGAAGCCGCCGATGCTGTCCTCGAGCACGAGCGCGCCGACCTCGACCGCATTGCCGCTGATCTCGAGGATCTTGCGCAGCGAAATGTGGTTGAACGACGAGAACATGACCTTCTTCTCCAGGCCGTAGCGCTCGATGGTCGCCCAGATCTTGCGCTCGATGTCGTGGTAGTAGATCTTGTCGGTCTTGATCTCGATGTTGTGGCCGACGGACTCGCCGGAGGCCCACTCGCAATACTCGTCGAACGACGGGATGTGCTCGGGCGCGTACTTGCCCTTGTAGCGGGCGGCGGCGTTGACCTGCTGCAGCTCGGCGAACGAGTGGTCGCAGATGCGGCCGGAGCCGTCGGTCGTGCGGTCGAGCCGCTCGTCATGGATGACGACGAGGCGCCCGTCACGCGTTTCATGCACGTCCATCTCGATCGCGTCGCAGCCGACCTTGACCGCCTCGCGGAACGAGAGCATCGTGTTTTCCGGATATGCACCGCTGTAGCCGCGGTGTGCCATAACTTTCATGCAATTGTCTCCCTTAATAAATGAGATTCGGTATCAGCATCGAAATGCCCGGAATGTACGTCAGCAGCAGCAGCGCAATGAGCAGCGCGATGATAAACGGCACACATTCCTTGATAAACTCCTGCATCTTGCAGCCCGTGATGGACACACACGTGAACATCATCGAGCCGAACGGCGGGGTCAGACCGCCGATCATGATGTTGACGTTGCAGACGATGCCGAAGTGCACCAGGTCGATACCGGCGGCCTTCACGATCGGCACCATGAGCGGAGCGAGGATGATGAGCGCCGCGCCGCCCTCGAGGAACATGCCGACGATGAGCAGCACAACGTTCATGACCAGCAGCACGAGGAACTTGTTGCTGGCAAAGCTCGTCACGGCGTTGAGCAGCATGGTGGGAATGTTCTCCCAGTTGAGGTAGTAGCCGAACACGGTCGCCGACACGATGATGAGCATGACGGTGGCGGTGCCGGAGATGGTCTCGCGCAGGATGGGGACGAAGTGCTCCTTGCGCAGGCCCTTGTAGACGAACTTGCCCACGATCAGGCAGTAGAGTACGCCCACACCGCCGGCTTCCGTCGGCGTGAAGATGCCAAAGCGCATACCCATGATGATGCCCAGCGGGAAAAACAGCGCCCAAAAGGACTTGAGCGCCTGCCGGCCGATCTCGCCGAGCGTTGCACGGCGGGGACGGGACGGCGCGTAGCCGCGCTTTTTGGAGATGATCGCCACGGCGATCATCAGCGTCACAGCCATGAGCAGACCGGGCACGTAGCCGGCGGCAAAGAGCTTGCCGACGGACGCACCGGCGATCAGGCCGTAGACGATGAGGTTGATTCCGGGCGGGATGATGGGCGTGACGCACGAGGACGCCGCCGTGATCGCGGCGGAGAAGCCCTTGCCGTAGCCGCGCTTTTCCATCTCGGGCACAAGCAGCTTGCACTCCATGGCGGCGTCGGCGTTGGCCGAGCCGGAGCAGCCGCCCATGAGCATGCTCAGCAGGACGTTGATCTGCGCAAGGCCGCCGGGCAGATGCCCGGTGAGCGCGTCGGCAAAGTCCATCAGCCGCGCGCTGATGCCGCCGTAGTTCATGATCGAGCCGCACATGATGAAAAACGGGATCGCAAGGAACGGGAACGACTGCGTGGACGTGATAAACTTCTGCATCAGCAGGTACGGCACGGTCGTCGTGTCAATGAAGCCGAAATAGGTCAGTGCCGCGGCAAAGAGCGCGTAGGCGATGGGGATGCCCGTGAAATACAGCACGAGCGCGATGATGATCGGCAGGATCGAAAGGAACGTGCTCATGCGTCCACCTCCCCGTCAAGTTTGTTGCCGCCTTTGATGTCTTTGATGAAAATGACGAGCGAGTAGATCGTCATCAGGCCGAAGCCGATGACCAGCGCCGTGCTGACCACGCTGGACGGCAGCTTCGTGATCGGCATGCGCTTGATCCAGGACGACTGGATAAACTGCACGCTGAGCACCGTGATGTAGCCGTTGATGACCACGAGCAGGGCGCTGGTGATCAGGTGCACGGCTCTGCGCGCGCCGGCGGGCAGCCGCTCCACGAGCAGATCGACGCCGACGTGCTGGTGCTTGCGGTAGGCGTAGGCCGCACCGATGAACACCGAGTACACGAAGCAGGAAGTGGCAACTTCCTCGCTCCAGATGATAATATAGTTAAAGAGTTTGCGCGTGATCACGTTGACGATGACGAGCACGATCGTCACGATCATCATCGCGCCCGCGATGTATGCGTCGAGATTTTTCAGTACTTTTTTCAAATTTGCTTCCCTCTGCTTTCGGTGGCTTTGCTCAGCAATGCCGGGTGTCCGGCAGCATGTGCGGGACACCCGGCACAAAAAGCCGGTATGGGTTTGCCGGCCGTCAGCGCGCAGCGCTCACTTGTTGGCCTGGCGGTACTCGGCGAGGATGGCCTGCGCCTGCTCATAGAAGGTGGGCGTCACGCCATCTTCCTTGACCATGCGATCAAACTCCGGCTGCACGGCGGCGCGGAACGCATCGACGTCGACCTCGTTGAACGAGCAGCCCTGCTCCTTCTCGAGCTTGGCCTTCGTCTCAGCAAAGGAGGCGTTGGTGAAGTCGGTCAGTTCCTTAGCGCCCTTGGTGAACTCTTCCTGGATGATGGTGCGGTACTCTTCCGGAATGCTGTTCCAGACCTTGGTGCTGATGTAGGCGCCGCAGGTGCCGACAAGGTGGTTGGTCAGGGACATGTTCTTACACACCTCAGCGCTGCCGTTGGTGGAGTAAGCGTTCATGTTGCCCTCCAGGCCGTCAATGACGCCCTGCTGCACGGCAGAGATTGTCTCGGAGAACGGCATGCCAGTGGGCGTGGCGCCCATGGCCGTGAGGCAGTTGATGTACATGGAGCTGTTGGGCACGCGGATCTTCATGCCCTTGAGGTCAGCGGGGGTCTTGATGACCTTGTTGGTCTGCATGCAGCGCATGCCGACGTTGAAGTCGAGCGCGAGCACGTGGATGCCATAGTTATCTTCGAGCTTCTGGCACATACCCTTTACCAGATCGGACTGGCAGACGTAGGAGTACTCATCGATGCTGTTGTACATCATGGGGCCGATGAGTGCTTCAAAGTCGATGTCGTAGTCGGCGAGGTAGGAGGGGTCCTCGCAGGCGATCCAGTCGGCGCCGTTGACGACCTGCTCGATGTTGTCCTTATAGACGGCGAGCTGGCTGGAGTCGTAGCACTGGATCTCGATCGCGCCGTTGGTGCGCTCTTTGATGCGCTGGGCAACCTGCTGCATCTCGATCGTGAGCTGCTCAGTCGGAGCGAACACATGGCTGAGTTTGAGGACAAGGTGATAATCCCCGTTGTTGTTGGCAGCGGCCTTATCGCCGTTGCTGCCGCAGGCACACAGTGCGAACACCATGACCAGCGCAAGAAGCATAGCAACAAATTTCTTCAAGGTAGTTCCCTTTCTGCTTAAAAAAGCGTTGAATTTTTCTCCGTCATTTTAACGGCCCTCTGTGAAAAATGGTAGCATTTTTGTGCGATGCCGTCAACATGAACGGAAATTTTCCTTGCCTTTTTTCTGTTTTCGCTATATACTCCTCTTGGAAATTGGTGAAACTGCAAAGGCAAAAGCGCGATTTTTCACCGAAAAATGCTTAATTTTTCAACACAAAGGTCTCCCTTCTCGTGTTGTCACCGGAGGTGCCTATGAGCAGCAAACCCACCCTGCGCGACATTGCAGAGGCGACCGGCGTTTCGACCGCGAGCGTCTCCATGATCCTCAACGGGAAATCGCTGGAGCGCTTTTCCTCTCAGCGCGTGGCGAGCGTTCTGGCTGAAGCCGAGCGCATCGGCTACCGCACGCCGTCCGCCCGCTGCTCCGGCAAGCAGATTGCCGTCCTCTCGCCGTCGGTCTCCAACCCCTACCACACCAAGATGATCACCGGCATCGACGCGGCAGCGCACGCCGCCGGGTATCACACCGCGATCTACAACACCTATTGGAATCCCCGCACGGAGAGCCATCTGCTCGACACGCTCGACTATTCGCGCGTGGCCGGCATCATCTTCGCCATGACGCCGATCCAGACGGCCAAGGTGCGCGAGCTGAGCCGCCGCGTGCCCATCGTCGCCGTCGGCGACCGCGTCACGGACTGCGGCATCGACACCGTGGACGTGGATAACTTCGGCGCGGCGCAGCTCGTGGCCAAGCACCTCATCGACCTCGGCCACAAGCGCATCGCCTACCTGTCCACGGCGCTCAACGAGCATCACGTCTCCCGTATGCGCCGCGGTGAAGGGCTGCAGGAGGCCTACCGCCTCTGGTGTCCGGAGGGCAGCGTGACCATCTGCTCGCACGTCAACTCCCTCGAGGCGGAGATCACCACGCCCGACCTCGAGTACCGCTCGGGAATGGAGCTGGCCTACAAATGCCTGCGCAACGACAAGATCACCGGCATCGTCGCCATCAATGACATGGTGGCCTTCGGCGTGCTCGACGCGCTGCAGCGCGAGGGCTACCGCGTGCCGGAGGATTTCAGTCTCTGCGGCTTTGATAACGTCACGACCTCGGGCTATCAGCGCATCCAGCTCACGACCGTGGACAACAACACATTCAACCACGGCAAGAGCGCCTTCAACCTGCTGCTCGAGCGCATTGAGGGCGGGCCGAACGATCGGGAGGATCAGCCGATCAACCGCGTGGAATACCGCAGCCGCCTGATCGTGCGCGGCAGCACCGGCAAGCCGCGCAGCGGCGGCCTGTGAACAACTCAGAAAGGAACCGCATCCATGGCGTCCGTACTCTCCTACCTGCGTGAACTGAATATCGTCACGATGATGCTGCGCATCCTCCTCGCCGTGCTCTGCGGCGGGCTGATCGGGCTTGAGCGCGAGCGCAAAAACCGCCCCGCCGGCTTTCGCACCTATATGCTCACGGCGCTCGGCGCGACGCTCACCGTGCTGCTGAGCCTGCAGCTCGACCAGATGCTCCACGGACCGTGGCGCGCGCTCGCCGAGAGCATCGGCGCGACGCAGGACGTGTCGCGCTTCGGCGCCGAGGCCGCAAAGGGCATCGGCTTTCTCGGCGCGGGCACGATCATCATCACCGCCCGCCAGCAGGTCAAGGGCCTGACCACCGCCGCCGGGCTCTGGGCGAGCGCGTGTCTGGGCCTTGCCATCGGCGCGGGGTTTTATGCCTGCGCGTTCATCAGCATGCTCTTCATGATCGCGTGTATGTACGCGCTGCCGCCGCTCGAGCGGCGCATGACCCGCCGCGCACACCACATGAACATCAGCCTCGAGATCGAGAGCATGGAAAAGCTCGGCTCCGTCGTCGGGCACCTGCGCGCGCAGGGTGTGCGCATTTTTGACTTCGAGGTCAACCGCAGCGGTTCGGCCGCGCTGCCGAACTTCCTGTGCCAGTTCAGCGCCGTGCTGCCCGACCGGCGCGACCATCCCGAGCTGCTGGCAGAGCTGTCGGCGCTCGACGGCGTGATCCTCATCGAAGAGATCTGAGAAAGGAGGCTGTGCCATGCTGCATTGTTTTGACCCCATCCGCACCCTAAGCTTCTGGGCCATTCTCGTCCGGCTGACGCTGGCCGTCATCTGCGGCGGCGTGATCGGCGCCGAGCGCGAGACGAAGCGCCGCCCCGCAGGCTTCCGCACGCACATCCTCATCTGCCTCGGCGCCGCCATCACCACGCTCACGAGCCAGTACCTGCTGCTCTCCCTGCACCTGTTTACCGACGTCGCGCGTCTCGGCGCGCAGGTCATCTCCGGCATCGGCTTCATCGGCGCAGGCACGATCATCGTCACGCGCGACAAGCGCGTCAAGGGCCTGACCACGGCCGCCGGACTCTGGGCCGCAGCCATCATCGGCCTCGCCTGCGGCGCGGGCTATGTCGAGTGCGCGGTCTTTGCCACGCTCGTCGTGCTCGTGGTCGAGCTGGTGCTCATCCGGCTGGAGTTCAAGCTCACGAGCAAGAGCACCGATCTCACGCTCTACATCGAGTATGCACACGCCGTGTGCATGGAGTCCGTGCTCGCCCTGCTGCGTGAGCGCCGCGTCCAGATCGAGAATCTTGAGATCAGCCGCATCGCGGACACCGACGCCCCCGACGCGCCGCACCACTACTGCGCGCTCATCCCCATCCACAGCCGCGCCCCGCTGCGGCCCGGCGACCTGCGCAACGATCTGACCGCGCTGCCGGACATTCTGACCGTCGAGGAAATGTGAAGCGAACACAAAAGCAAGGGCGGACGCCATATGGCGTCCGCCCTTGTTACATTTTCAATATCCACTGCTGACCACGTGCCAGCCACTGCCGCGCCGCTCGAGCACGAAGGGCCAGTCGGTATAGGTCTCGCCGGCAGTCAGGCCGCTGCGCCGCCCCGGGTCGCGCGCATACACGCTCGCGAGCAGCACGATCGTGCCGCCGTCATCCCCTGCGCCCGCACCGGCCAGCCAGCACGTCTGGTACATCTCGTTGTACGCCAGGCGCACCATGGCGCAGCCACTGTGTCCGCGGTGAAACGCGCGCATGGCCGCGTCCATCGCGCCGCGGATATCTTCGTCCGAAAACCGCTCCGACGTGCCGACGACGATCTCCACGCCCGACGTGTCGCCCCGCTGCGCGCAGCCGGTCAGGCCCGTGAGCAGCAGCGCCATGAGCAGCAGCGCCGCGATGTTTCTCTTTCGCATCGTCTCGCCTCCCGCCTCAGTGCAGCGTGCCGAGGTAGCCCTCCAGGATCAGGCTCGCCGCCACGGCGTCGACCGTCTGGCGGTGCTTTTTCTCCTTGCGGCCGTTGGCATGCAGGATGCCGTGCGCCTCGATGGAGCTGCGCCGCTCGTCCCAGAGCACGACCTCGAGCCCCGTTGCATCGGTGAGCCGCTGCGCAACCATGCGGCTCTTTTCCGCACGCGGGCCCTCGGTGCCGTCCATATTTTTCGGCAGGCCGAGCACGATGCGCTCCACGCCCTCGGTGCGCACGACGTCCGCGATCGCATCGACCGCCCGGTCAAGGTTCCACTCCGTGAGCGTCCATGCCCGGCCGCACAGCGTGGCCGAGGCGTCCGAGAGCGCGAGCCCGATGCGCGCGTCGCCGTAATCAATGCCCAGAATTCTCATCGTTCTCCCTCCGCAGATACGTGCGGATCGCGCCCGCCATGTACAGCGAGCCGACCGCGCAGATGACTTCCTCCGGCACCGCGTGTGCCAGCGCCAGCTCTGCCGCCTGCGCGGGGTCCGCGCAGACCGTAACCGGTTTTCCGAATCGTTTCAAATATTCCCCCAGCTCCGCCGCCGGCAGCGCGCGGGGCGAGCGCGGCGTCGCGGCGATGTACGCCGCCGCCTGCGTGTCGAGCGCGGCGAGCATGGCGGGGTAGTCCTTGTCCGCCAGCACACCCACGAGCAGCGTGATGCGCCGGCCAGGAAAATAGCGCGCGAGATTGTCCGCGACCGTCTGCGCGCACTGCGGGTTGTGCCCGCCGTCGAGCACGAACCACGGCGCGCGCCGCAGCAGCTCAAACCGCGCCGGCCAGCGCACCTGCGCCAGCCCCGCGTGCACGGCCGCGTCCGGGATGCGCCAGCCGCGCGCGCGCAGCGCCGCCACCGTCTCGAGCGCGACGGCCGCGTTGCGCAGCTGGTGCGCCCCCAGCAGCGGCAGCGCATATTCCGCGCCCCGGTAGGTGAAGGTCTGCCCGTCCACGCTGTCGGTCAGCGGCACGATGGCGGACACGTCCACCTCCGTGAGCGGGATGCCCCGCTGCGCACAGATCTCGCGCAGGACGCTGCGCACCTCCTGCGCCTGCGGATAGCTGACGGCGCACGTGCCGGGCTTGAGGATGCCTGCCTTCTCGCGCGCGATCTGCGCGAGCGTGCCGCCGAGGATCTCCGTGTGGTCGAGGCCGATGTTCGTGATGACGGCGCACGCCGGCGCGGCGATGACGTTCGTCGCGTCGAGCCGGCCGCCGAGACCGACCTCCAGCACCACAACATCGCACCTCCGCCGCCGGAACCACAGCATGGCCGCCGCCGTCACGAGCTCGAACTCCGTCGGCGGGTCGTCCATGGAAGCGATGCACGGCTGCAGCGTCTGGCACACGGCGGCAAACTCCGCGTCCGGTACCGGTGCGCCGTTGACCTGCATGCGCTCAGCGAAGCGCTCTAGATACGGCGACGTGAACAGCCCCGTCGTGTACCCTGCCGCGCGCAGGATCGATGCGAGCATCGCCGCCGTGCTGCCCTTGCCGTTCGTGCCCGCGATGTGCACGAATTGCAGTCCGTCCTGCGGGTCACCCAGGCGGTGCAGCAGCTCGCGCACGCGAGAGAGCCCCGGGCGCGAGCCGCGCCACTCCACGCCATGAATCAGCTCCATGGCCTGCTCGATCGTCATATCGCTGCACCTCCCGCGTCAACTTTCATCAAGATGCTGCGATTATACCACGTTCCGTCCCGCGCGGCAACCGCGGCACTTGCGTTTTTCCCGTGCAGGGAGTAAACTGAAAAACAAACGTTTTTTGCTCGATTGCTCTATTTTCATTTTTTCTGATTTTGATTCTCCGGAAGTGGTGTGAATATGGAAAATTTTGTGATTTCCGTGAATGCGATCCTGCCGATGTTCCTCGTGATGGCGCTCGGCTACGGTGCGCGCTGTCTCGGCTGGATCCACCGGGAGGAGATCTCGAACATCAACAAGGTCGCCTTTCGCATTTTTCTGCCCTGTCTGCTTTATTATAATGTATATTGCTCGGACCTGTCCGGCTCGTTTGATCCGCTGCTGATCGCCTATGCTGTCGGCGGTGTGCTGCTGTCGTTCGCGCTGGCGCTCGGCTATACGCTGCTCATGGAAAAGCTGCCGGAGCGCCGCGGCGTGATGATCCAGGGCATGTTCCGCAGCAACTACGTCATCATGGGCATCCCCGTGGCGACGGCGCTGCTCGGCGCCGACCAGCTCGGTACGATTTCAATCATGATTGCGATCGTCGTGCCGATTTTCAATATGCTGGCCATCATCGTGCTCGAGGTATTCCGCGGGCAGAGGCCGAAGCCGCTGCACGTCCTTGGCCAGATCGTGAAAAACCCGCTCGTAATCGCGTCCGCGCTCGGCATCCTGACGCTGGCTGCCGGCATCCGTCTGCCGCACATTCTCGAGCAGACCATCCAGAACGTCAGCGCTATCGCATCGCCGCTGCAGCTGTTTCTGCTCGGCGCGTTCTTCCAATTCTCCGGCATCCGGCGCTACGTGCGCGAGCTCACGGCTGTCGTGGCGGCAAAGCTCATCGTGTTTCCGGCGCTGTTTCTCGGACTCGGTGCGCTGCTCGGCTTCCGGGACGCGGCGTTCGTGTCGCTGCTGGGTGTGTTCGCCTCACCGACCGCCGTCAACTCCTTCACCATGGCGCAGCAGATGGGCGGCGACGCGGAGCTTGCGGGCGACATCGTCGTCGTGACCTCGGCCGTGAGCATGCTGACCATGTTCCTATGGGTGTTTCTGTTCAAATCTCTTGGCATGTTCTGAGCGCCGGGGGCTTCCCAAACCAGGCAAACCGGCGTATAATACTGTATTCAGATATCGAAACCACAAAGAGGGCAAAACCATGAATTTTCGAATGATCGGGCAGGTCGTCGGCCGCGTATTGTGCATCGAGGCCGCGCTGATGCTCCTGCCGATGATTGCAGCCTTGGTCTATGATGAATCTCCGGTCCCGTTTCTGATCACGATTGCCGTCACCGGCGGCATCGGGCTGGTCATGTGGCGCGTGCGCGCCAAATCCGGCGGCATGACCGCACGCGACGGTTTTCTGATCGTCGGCCTGTCGTGGATCGCCATGTCGCTGTTCGGCGCCCTGCTGTTCGTGCTCACCGGTGACATTCCGAACTACATCGACGCCCTGTTCGAGACGATCTCGGGCCTGACCACAACCGGTGCCAGCGTCGTCACATCGCCGGAGAGCATGACGCGCGGCGGTATGTTCTGGCGGCTGTTCACACACTGGATCGGCGGCATGGGCATTCTCGTGTTCGTGCTGGCCGTGCTGCCCATGAGCGGTAACCGGTCGATGCACATCATGCGCGCCGAGGTCCCCGGCCCGACGGTCGGCAAGCTCGTGCCGCGCATCCGCAAGACCGCCTCCATCCTCTACCTGCTGTATATCGCGCTCACGCTCGTGGAAACGGTCCTGCTCGTCGCCGGCGGCATGAGCTTTTACGATGCACTGCTGCACGCGTTCGCCACGGCCGGCACCGGCGGCCTGTCCACGCGCGCGCTGAGCATCGGCTACTACAACAGCACCTATATCGACATCGTCGTGGGCGTGTTCATGATACTCTTCGGCGCCAACTTCAGCCTGTATTACCTCATTCTGCTCGGCAACATCCGCACCGCGCTGCGCAACGAGGAGCTGCGCTGGTTCCTCGGTGTGATCGCCTTTTCCGTCATCACGATCGCATTTGACATCCGCAATCTCTACGGCGGCGTCGGCCACGCCCTGCGCTATTCGTTCTTCCAGGTCACATCGATCATCTCTACGACCGGCTTTGCCACCGCGGACTTCAATCTCTGGCCGGAGTATTCCAAGTTCCTGCTCGTGCTGCTGATGTTTGTCGGCGGCTGCGCCGGCAGCACTGCCGGCGGTCTGAAAGTCTCGCGCGTGATGCTGCTGTTCAAGTCCTGCACGATCGAGGTCAAGAAGATGCTGCGCCCCCGCTGCATTGAAGAGGTCCGGCTCGATGGTAAGCCGGTCGACGGGCAGACCGTCTACAACGCCCTGACGTATTTCACGTTCTACATCATCATCCTGCTCATCGCCGGGCTGATCGTGTCGCTCGACGGGCTGGACTTCACGACGAATTTCACCGCCGCACTCTCGTGCCTGTCCAACGTCGGGCCGGGGCTCTCCCTTGTCGGACCGACCGGAAGCTTTGCCATCTTCTCGCCGCTGAGCAAGATCGTGCTCATGATCTGCATGCTGCTCGGCCGTCTGGAGATTTTCCCGCTGCTGCTGCTGTTCGTGCCGTTTACGTGGCGCTGGAAATGAGCGCTGCCCGCGCCGGAATGCACATTGACCACAAGCAAAAATCCACACCGCCCCGCAAGTCTTATAACTTGCGGGGCGGTTTTTCAACGCCTTTCCCTGCCGGGTGCGCGGCGTGCGCCGACCCGCACCCTGAGCCTTCTCCTTGAGGAGAAGGCTTAAAAAATGCGCAGCAAATCTTATCTCTGCAGCTCATTCCATCCGAGGCGGGCCTTGCCCCCTCGGGCTCCCCTGCGGTTCTGTCACATTGCTCCGCTGCCACTAACTCCCCGCAAAACAGCGACAACCCCGCAGGCCGAAGCCTGCGGGGTTACCTCCGCGTATCCGCGGTCCATTCCATCCGAGGCGGGCCTTGCCCCCTCGGGCTCCCCTGCGGCTCTGTCACATAACTCCGCTGCCACTGACTCACTACAAAACAGCGACAACCCCGCAGGCCGAAGCCTGCGGGGTTGCCTCTCTATGACGCTGCAAGCGCAGCGGTCAGTATTTCTTAATTGGGACGCTGGAGAGTTGCGCCTTGGTCAGATCACTCCGACAGCTCTGCCTTCTTCTCGGCAGACAGCTTCTTGATCTTCGGGATGCCCCAGATGAACGCCGGGAGCACAACAACGATCAATGCATAGTAGCCGTCATAGCCGTAGATCTTGGAAATGATGGTCGACAGGCCGAGCAGGGAAACTGCATAGCACAGGCCGATGACGATCAGGCCGACGATGACGCTGCGGGCAGCCTTGCTCTTGATTGCCTTCGGGAAGCAGTGACCCTCGAAGCGCTGGATCATGGAGTAGACCAGCGTGACGGACGTGGACACGAACGCGCAGAACAGCAGGATGGTGTACACGACGAACAGCCAGGTGTAGCCGCTGCCCATGAGGGTGACAACGCTCTGGTTGGGGAGCTTCATCACATCGCCGATGTGGCGGGCCGCAAGGCTGGCAACCGTATCAACACCGGTGCTCTTGATGGCGCAGAGGATCGGGTACCAGCGCAGCAGCATGGCACCGGAAGCGGCGAGCGCGCCGCCGTTCATGAGCCAGCCAAGGATGCTGGCGCGCTTGACGCCCTTGTGGGTCAGCTCGGTGGAAGCGGCGATCATGGCCGGGACGGACACGCACTGGAAAGCAGCGTACACGAACACGCCGCGCCAGACGCCCTCGAGGCCCTTCTGGGAGGTGACGTCAGCGATGGCCGGGATGGAAGCGTAGGCCGCGTTCTCCGTGGCCAGCTCCTGGGCAACCGCATCGATCGGAACGACAAAGCCCATGATGACCAGGATCGCGGTGACGATCAGGATCGCGGTGGAAAGAACGGTAGAAGCCTTGATGATCAGGTCAACGCCGAAGATCGACAGAAGGATCAGCAGGGCGATGATGACGAGGTTGCAGATGATATCGGGCAGGTCGATCAGGCTCTTGACGATGCCGCCGGCGCCGTCAACGCAGGAAGCGACCGCCGCGAGGATGATGATGATGTAGAAGACCTCAAAGAAGATCTCCATCCACGGCTTCGGATACAGGGCGCGATAGGTGTCCTTGTAGTTGTCGAAACCGCTGAGCTTGGCAAACTTCATCATGATGTACATGACGACGGCCAGGATGCCCATGGCCAGCAGCGGGAAGATTGCCGCAGTCCAGCCATACTGGACGAAATAGTTCACGACCTGGTTGCCGGTCGCGAAGCCGGCGCCCACGTGGGTGCCGAACCAGACAGACGCCACGGTAAAGGCGGCTGCCCAGCTGCTCTTGAGCTTTTTGTTATCCATTTTTTACCTCTCTCTTTTTGCTCTTTTTTTCTTTTCTCTCTTTTATTTCAATCCTGCCTCGTGCTCTCCTACCAACCGAGACAGGGCTCGAAATCCACACCCATGTGTTAATTTATGAACAAGTCGTTAACAACTCGGGATAGTAAATTTATAATTCTCTCACACGCAAAAGTCAATAACAGCCTCTTCCAATCCCCAATTTTTTTCAGTCATTTTCTGAAAATTGTCGGGTTGCACAAAATCCTGCATGTATTTTTATGCACTCTGATTCTGGCGTTTTTGTCATCTTTTGCGTGATTTTAGCACTCTGGCAGAAAGAAAACAGTTGCGGCGTCTACACTTTCGTGCTATCATAGCAACGCTGGGAGGTCAAATCTTTTGTCGAATCTCTGACAATCGAGTTTGGCATATTTTTGACGTTCGCCAACGCTTCCGGGACGTGCGATTGATGAATTTTTAACCATCATTTTTGCGTACACATCCACGGCCCCGTGTTGATTTTGGAGGGAGCGCGCACGTTATGAAGCTCGTAACATTTGAAAAAGACGGCCACAGCGCCATCGGTCTGCTCAACGCGGCCGGCACCGCCGTACATCCCGTGCCGTGCTGCGCGGACATGCAGGCGCTCATCGGCATCTGGCCGGTGCTGGACACTGCCGCCGTGCTGCGCGGTGCGGCCCTGCCGCTCGAGAGCGTGCGGCTGCTCGCGCCCATCCCCCGCCCGGTGCAGGACGTGATCTGCCTAGGCATCAATTATTTTGACCACGCCAAGGAGAGCGAGGCTGTCGCCGGCAAGGGTGTCAAGGCGCCGGACACGTTCCCGATCTATTTTTCCAAGCGCGTAAACGAGGCCGTCGCCCCCGGCGGCGACATCCTCAGCCACAGCGACCTGGTCGCCGACCTCGATTACGAGGCGGAGCTGGCCGTCATCATCGGCCGGCCCGCGTACAACGTCAGCGAAGCGGACGCGCTGGACTATGTGTTCGGCTACACCATTTTGAATGACGTGAGCGCGCGCACGATTCAAAACCAGCACAAGCAGTGGTACCGCGGCAAGAGCCTCGATGGCTTCACGCCGATGGGCCCGTGGATCGTCACGCCGGACGAATTCGACGTGCGCAAGTCATGGAAGATCCAGAGCCGCATCAACGGCGAGCTCCGGCAGGACAGCACGACCGACCGCATGATCTTCCACGTGCCGTACGTGATTGCCGAGCTCAGCCGGGGCATGACGCTCCAGCCCGGCACGATCATCTCCATGGGCACGCCCGCCGGCGTGGGCATGGGCTTTGACCCGCCGAAGTGGCTGCACCCGAGCGACGTGGTCGCGTGCAGCATTGATGGCATCGGCACCCTCACCAACACCGTTCGGTAATCCGCCGTCAGGCATACGCCTGCAGCGGCCGAAGATATCGCAAACAGAATCAGAAAAGGAGAGAAAAAGTTATGAAATTTGCAATGTATGGTTCCGGCGCAGCCGGCAGCGTCTTCGCTTCTTACCTGCGTAAGGGCGGTGCGGACATCATCCTCATCGACCGCTACGAGGCGCACATGAAGAAGGTCGCCGAGGAAGGTATGCACTTCACCATCCATCAGGAGGAAGAGGGCGGCTACAAGGATTACGATTACCAGCTCAAGGGCTTCCGCACCTACACCACCGCTGCTGACGCGGCCGCTGCGGAGGGCAAGGTCGACGTCATCATCTACATGACCAAGGCGACCCAGCTCGAGCAGGCCATCCAGGACTCCATGCCCGTCATCGGCGACACGACCGTCGCCGTCTCCCTCATCAACGGCCTCGGCAACGATGACAACCTCTTCAAGGTCTTCCCGAAAGAGCGCTGCATCATCGGCTCCGGCGTGCTGGGCACGGCTCTGCCCGAACCCGCACACTGCGTGTCCACCCCGGCCGGCGGCGTGCAGATGAACTTCGGCGGTGCGGTCCGCTCGGAGCTCAACGACGCGGCTTGCGCCGAGATGCTCAAGTGCTATCGTGCCGGCGGCTGCGACGCCTACTGGCGCGACGGCGAGCCGGGCACCGACAACAACATCTACAAGTTCATCTGGAAAAAGGTCTGCGTGAACGCCACCGTCAACACCGTGTGCGCGGTTCTGCGTCTGAAGATCGGTGAGGTCGAGGCGGATCCGTTCGGCCAGTGGCTGTTCCACAGCGTTATCCGCGAGACCTGCGCGGTCGCGACCGCCAAGGGTGTGCCGATGGACGCCGATGAGTTCATCGCCCACGATCATCAGGACATCGTCACCAACATCGCGGACTACTATCCGTCCATGTGCCAGGACATGCTCTTCAACCACCGCCAGACCGAGATCGACGTGCTCAACGGCAAGATCGCGGAGTACGGCGAGCAGCTGGGCATCGACACCCCGGTGTGCAAGGTCCTGTCCCAGGTCGTGCGCTGCATCCAGGGCAACTACGACAAGCAGTACCTGAAGTAATTTCCCACCCCGAATCTTCTCTGCCGGCCGGCCAACAACCGGCCGGCAGTCTGCTAAGGAGGCAAACGCATGAAAATTGCAATGATCGGCTCCGGCGCTGCCGGCAGCGTGTTCGCCGCCTATCTGCGCAAGGGCGGCGCCGAGCTCTGGCTCGTCGATAAGTACAAAGCGCACATGGACAAGATCGCGGCCGACGGGCTGGTCTTTCGCACGCCGGAGGGCGAGGAGGTGCTCACGGGCTTCCACACAAGCGCCACCGCGCACGACATCGGCACCATGGACATGGTCATCCTCATGGTCAAGGCCACGCAGACCGCGGACGTCATGGCCGACACCATGCCCTGCATCGGGCCGGAGACGGTCGTCGTCTCGCTGCAGAACGGCCTCGGCAACGACGAGGTGCTCGCCCAGTCTGTGGAGATCGACCGCATCCTCTATGGCAGCGGCCTGATCGGCACGGAGCTCGCCGGCCCCGGCGTGTGCGTGAGCAAGCCGGAAAAAGGCATCCAGATGCACTTCGGCGCCGTGCACAACAACCCGAAGGCCGACGCCGCCGGCAAGGCGCTCGAGGCGTGCTTCCGGGCGGGCGGCTGCAACGCGAGCTTTGACAAAGATGTGCGCCCGTACATCTGGAAGAAAGTCATCGCCAACAGCGGCTACAACGGCGTGAGCGCCGTCATGCGCCTGAAGGTGAAGGAGACGTTCGCCGACTCCTACGGCCACGACATCGTCATGCACGTCTGGAAAGAGGGCTGCGCCGTCGCACAGGCGCTCGGCATCGGTGATCTCTGGCCACTCATGGAGAAGGAAGAGCCGAACATCGTCGCCAACCTCGGCAACTACTATCCCTCCATGGCGCAGGACGCCGTGCTGCACCAGCGCCAGACAGAGATCTCCGTGCTCAACGGCGCCATCGCGCGCTACGGTGAGCGGCTGGGCGTACCCACCCCGTTCAACACCGTCATCACGAAGGTCATCTCCTGCATCCAGAACAACTACGACAAGCAGTATCTGGGCTGAGGCGGCCGCGTAAAGGCCGGCATGCAGCCAAACAAACTTTATAAAAAGCAGATCCCCTCCGTGTGCTTTCCTGCACACGGAGGGGATCTTTGCATATTCAGGAGACGGTCGGAAATCACGCGAGACTCAAGATGTGCCGGATCTCCTCAAGGTCTCCGACAAAATAAATGCCCTCCTGCCGCTCCTCGGACGACAGTCCCTTTTCGATCATATGCCCCAGAAGCGCCTGCAGCGCATTGTAGTAACCGTTCAGGTTGTAGAGAATGCACGGCGCGTCCAGATGCTTCAGAGACACCTTCGACATGACCTCCGTGATCTCCTCGAGCGTTCCCGTGCCGCCGGGGAAGGCGATAAAGGCATCGCCGAGCTCGATCATTTTGCGTTTGCGCTCCGTCATGTCCTCGGTCACGATCAGCCTGGTCAGGCCGTCGTGCTGGAATTCGTTTTCGATGAAGCACCGCGGCTCGACGCCGGTCACTTCACCGCCGGAGAGCAAAACGCTGTCCGCGATCGCACCCATCAGTCCGGATCTGGAGCCGCCGTAGACCAGCGCGTTTCCGCTGCTGCCGATCCAGGTCCCCAGCTCTTCGACCGCTTTGCGCAGACCGGGGTCGTTTCCTTCATTTGCGCCAAGATAAACGGTAATATTCATACACAATCCCTCCGATCACGCTTCGGCCGGTACAAAAACGGCAGTCAGACTCTTCGCTTGACTGCCGGCAGGTACACACCCACCCATAGTATAATATATTGCTGCGGATTGCTTGTCAACGACTCTTGCTCCCGCAAAGTCGTCCGCCCGTCCCGTCCGCACTGCCAATACCGATTTTCAGTCGTTCCCGCTTGGCTTTTTGTGCGCGCCGCCGAGCAGGTACCGCGCGACCAGCTCGGCGCAGCCGGCGGCCAGCGCAAACTCCGCATGCCCCACGCCCTGTACGCCCAAGCGGAAGACGAGCAGGATCATCAGCGCAAAATACATAGACAGATCCACGCACAGATACAGATTCCCACAGCGGATCGTGGCCGCCGTGATCTTGTCCGCGCTCATAAACAGGTACTGGTATGCACCATTGATCGTCAGGAGCATGCCGGCGCCGCCGAGGATCAGATACATAGCGAGCCCGATCAGCAGGCTCTTGCCCGTTCCGCGCCGGATTCTGTCCTGTCTGCCCGCGCCCAGATTCTGCGCGTTGAAGCTGACGATCGCGGTGCTGAGCGCATTCATCGGGCACATCAGGAAATTGTTGAGCTTGTTGGCGGCGCCGAATCCGTTCTGGGCAAGGTTTCCGGCCGCCATGATGCCGTCTTACCCGATGTCAAACCCGACCAGCGCGCGCTGCATCACGATGATGCCGATTGCCAGCGCTGAAAACGGAAGCCCCATCGGCAGACCCTGACCCAGGTGCTGCGCATATACGCAGACCTCCGCGTGAAAATCCTGTCCGGAAAGATGAAAGGCATACAGCAGGCACATGACCGCGCTCACCGCCTGCGCCAGCACCGTGGCAGCCGCCGCGCCGACGACACCGAGCCGGACACGCTGGCCGATTACTGCAACACGGCCAGCCTACCGCGCACGGAAACCTGACGCCGGCGGCCGCCGCACCCAAGCGGTACCGCAAAGCGCGGCTCCCCAACCGCACCCTCGCCGTCCGGAATCACACCTCACTGGCCACGCAAAACGATCTCATTCTGCGGCCGAAAATCACATCGGCCGCGCAAAAACACCCCCTGTGCTCTGCACAGGGGGTGTTCGCTATGGTTGGGTTTTCCGTCAGCGCTGCGCGCTTAGCGGTTGGGGTACTTCTGGGCCAGCTCGGCCTCGAGCGCATCCCAGTCACGCTGCTGCGTGATCTTCGTCCACGTCTCGGGCGACGTGTTGCTCACGCGCTCGTAATCGTGGCTGTTGGTGGCCTCCTGCACGGGCTCATAGTACCAAGCGTTCGGATTGCTGTTGTCCGGCCACTTGACCATATCGTCCAGGAAGTGATCCTTGTCCGGCGTGCGGAACAGAACGTTGTTGATGATCTCCATGACCTCGGCGCGGGTAATCTCCGCATTCGGGCGGAACGTGCCGTCCGGCAAGCCGCTGACCAGGCCAAGGGCCGCCGCGCGGTTGATGTACTCGCGCGCCCAGCTGTCGGAGATATCGGAGAACGCGTCGCCCTCGACCTCCGGCGCGTGGAAGAACAGCGCCGCGATCGTGGCAAACTCCGCGCGGGTGATGTGCTCGTGCGGGCCGAATCTGCCGTCCGGGAAGCCGGCGAGGATGCCGGCGTTCGTCAGCGTGGCGACCTGATTGCTGTACCAGCTGTTGGCCTCCACATCCGGGTACGGATACGTGGTGCACCAGACCTGTTCGCGCGCATCGTCCTGCAGCAGACGGTAGAAGATCGTGGCGACCTCTGCACGCGTGATGTTGTCGTTCGGGCCGACGTTGCCGTTCGGGTAGCCGACGATGTATGCGTCGTGCTTCTCACGCTCCAGCGGCGGAGGCGGCACTTCGTTGTCCTCGACGGAGAACACGAACGTGATGTGTGCAGCCGCTTCCTGGAACGCGTTGCCCATGGCGGGGTCGACCTCGATGGTCACGTCCAGGTCGACCGGGTCAGTCTTGGGGCTGACCTCGGCAATGAAGACGTTACTCTTGAGGCCCTCGGTCGCGTCGAGCTGGCTGAAGAGCTTCGCGGTCTTGTTGGACGCGAGCACAACGCCATTTTTCGACACGGTCATGCTAATGTGATCGAGCACATCGTTGTACGTGATGGCGGAGCCTTCCTTGGCGGAGGCGTCGCCGTCGATCTCGGCGCGCAGATAGATCTTCGCACCCTGCGCGCCGTTTTTGCTGTCGGCCTGCACGCGAATGGTCTGCGTGAGGCTGTCGCCGGGCATGCAGTCGGAGAAGTTCGGGAACAGGTTCGTGTCCGAGCCCTTGCCGGTGTGGGTGAAGGTGAAGTGTGCGTTGGTGCCGTCAGAGCCGTCATAGTACGTGACGGTGGGGATGTTCGCCTCGCCCGTCGCCCAGATGCCCAGTCCGGCGGCCAGCGCGACCACCAGCACGAGGGCGACGATCATGGTAAGCTTTTTGTGTTTCATACCGTTGCCCTCCTTATGGTGTCATGGTCGGCTGCATCAGATGGCCGTCGCTGTCAACGTCCACGTGCCAGCTATCTGTCACGGCTTTGCTCGGCGCGGCCTGAATGCTCTCGGCCAGCACCGTCACCTCGAGGTGATAGCCATCGGGTGCACCTTCCGGCTGCTCGATGGGGGTCTTCAGCAGGTTGCTCGTGACATTGCTCGGCTTTGCGCTGACCGGCGCGACCGGCGTCTTGTAGTAGTAGATGCCGCCCTGCTCGAACCAGTTGGTCTTATCATAGTCGACTGAGATATTCACCGGCGTGGCGGAGATAGTCTTTCCATCTTTGCTGACCCAGTTCATGACCAGCTTGACGCGGACATAGGACGTGGCCGTGCCTTCGTTCTTGACGTAAATCTCCGACTTGATGCCGTCGTCTGTCTTCTCTTCGATCGTGATTTTGGACTTGGCGGCGGTGAACGTGTTTGTCACTGCGTTGGTGTGCGCGACCAGCAGGGCAACCGTGGTGCCGACTGCCAGCGCGAAGATCAGGCACAGGGAGAGGATGAGCGCGGCTTTTCTCCCGCCTGAACCGTTAAAGATACGTTTCATATGTCATCCCTCCTGTTCAGTTCGTGCCCGAGCCCGGAACATGTCCGGTTTTATCGATATTATCCTTGGCCGTCCACTTGTTGATCACGTCGACAATGCTCGTCAGCCAGTGGTTTTCTTTGGCGGTGTTGGTGATCTTGGCCTCGCCGTTGGGGTTTATGCTGCTGAGCATGACGGCCTTACTACCATTGTCAGGCGTGTAGCTCCACGACCAATTTGTGTCCTCAACCACGGTGTAGTCGCCGACAGCCAGACCGGTGATGGTCGTGCTCATGTTGCCCTTGAGCACCACGGTGGTCACGAGATCGTCGCCCTTCATGACGTTGAACACGAACGTCTGGTTCGGGTTCGTGCCCTCACCGGTAACGTTCTTGGTGATCTTCAGGCTGCAGGTGTTGACATGGCACAGGAACGCCTTGCCTTCCGGCAGAGCGCAGGTCTTGCCGTCGCAGAACGTGTGATGGAATTTGGTATGTTCCGTCACATCGGTGTCGCCAATCTTCACAGACGCAGCCACGACGAAGTCCGTCCGGGTGTTGATCTTGCCGCCTACGACAGCGTCGGTGTCCGGCGTGTAGGAAATAGTCAGCTCAGGGGCTTGGCCCATCACATTGGTGTCGGCCTTGGTGTCACTGTGCTTCCACACGGTGTCGGTCAGGTTACCGGTAAAGGCGGGTGCGGTGTCGCCGTAGTAGCCCTCGCTGTCCTGGAAAGTCAGCTCCGGCTTGTAAACATAGACACGAGAAATCGCCGTGGCAGTTTTCGACTGGGCTGGTGCACCAGTCGAATCCGACGCAGCCTTTTCCTTGGGAGAAACGGTCGCAGTCACCGTATAGCTGTCATCCCGCGTCATATCAACCGAACTACTCGTCGTATAAGAGACTTTCACAAAGGAGAAATCACTCCCTGCAGTGTCATACGGTGTGCACATCTGCTCAGGCGTCGGCTGCGTGCCCAGATAATAGACATGGCAGTCTTGCCCGGCCAATTCCGGTGCAATGATGGGGACATTGACCTTTGGAACATCAAACAGGCCAGCAGAAACACCCTTCTCCGTGTAAACGCCGGAAGTATCTCCGTTGGTCGGCACGTTGTTGCCGCCAACAAATCCGGGCTTTCGCTGCACAGAAAACTCGATAATCAGTTTCTTGCCATACGTACCATCGTGCTTCTTGTCGGCGACGTAGTACTTATTGAAATCAAATCCGGTCACGCTCACCGTGTTCGTATGTGCGTCAATCGTCGCCTGCACGTCGCTGCCGGCCGGCTGCTCCGTGTCAAAGCTCTTGCCGTTATAATCGGCGGTGTAAAGCTTCACACCTTCGGTGTTCGCCGGCATAGTGAAATACGGTGTCACAATGTCTTTAACAACCGTCGAGCTGCTAAGGTCAATGCTCGCCTGACCGATATTCTCGCTGATCGTCGTGAAGATTCGGCTCAGGGAAGCGGAATCATTCGCGGTCAGGTAGTAGCTGGAAGATGTGCGATTGAAGTTTCTAGCAATCGTATAAGTAATTTTATAATGAAGTATGCCCAAACCTTTAGTCTCACGCTTCAAGCCAACTTCCGCAGCATCTTCAAAATTGCTGGACAGCAAATTCAGGAATCGGTTTCCGGCCGGCCTGTCTGCTTCCGGAAAATCTGTTCCCGGAAGAAGCCCCCAGGTATCCTTCACCCATTTTGAATTCACCGTGCCGTTGCTATTGGTATCAAAACCACTGGCACCGTACATCTCGTCCGGATTCGCGCCATTGAAAATACCGACCGAATACACCGTCGCACCGGAATCCTTCAAGGCCTTTGCACTCTGGATAGCAGTATTTGCAACGTTCGTACTGAAATCGCTCTGCGTCGTCGGCACACCGTCCGTGAACACAACCACAACCTTCTGCCGCGTCGTGTTGCTGCCCGTGTAGTTGTAGCCGCTGCCCATCAGCGTCTCTGCCTGCTTCATGCCGTCGGCGACATTCGTCGCGCCCTCCGGCTCCGACGGGAGGTCGTTGATCTTGGCCTTGAGCGCGGTCTCGCCGGACGGTCTTTCCGCCGTGCCCGTTTCGGCCGGGGTCACGAGCGTCCAGTCCATCAGCGTGGAAGCGTTCGTGCCGAAAGTCACGACCGCGATCCGGTGATCGGACTTTTCCGCGTTATACTTATCCGCCACCGCTTCAATGAACGTGTTCACGGCCTGCTTCATGGCATACTGGCGACGGGCCGAATCCGTGCTGGTCTTATTCCCGTCAAAATTATACGCCATCGAGCCGGACTGGTCGAGCACGAGCACGATGTCACACGGTTCGATCGAGGTCGTCGTCGTCACTTTGCCGGTCGTAAACGCCTCCATGCGGATCGTATAGCTGCCATCCGCATTGGCAGTCGCCGTCTTAGACAGGTTCAGGCCGTCCTTGAATTCACTCGCACCGCTGGCGCGCGCAGCACGCAAAACCGGCTGCACCGAAACAGCGGGCAGGAACGGGCCGGCCGCCGTATACACAACTGTCTGAGGCGCTTGGACTTGGGCCGCGGCGGTGCTCTCGGCCGGGGTATCGGAGGTGTCCTCCGTCACGCCGGCGCCGAGGAACAGGCACATACTCAGCAGCATGGCCGCGCAGAGGACGAGCGAGAGAATACGTTTTTTCATGTTTTCGTCCTCCTTTCTCAGGCTGCCGGGATCGGGTCGATCTGCGTGCTCGAAGTGCTCGCCTCGACCGTTCCGACGTGCTTCCATACGTCGATCGGGCCGTACTTTTCGAGGTTCGCCGTCTGGACGGCCTCGGCCGTGACGTAGATATGCACCGTGGTGTTCTGATATTCATTGCCCATGTCCGTGCTGAACGTGACGTGGTTGAAGAGCTTCGACGTGGCGGCCTTCGGATCGACCGTACCATTATAATAATAGTATCCGTCCGCGCCGGGGATCCAGTCAGTGTCGTTCAGGTCGAGCGTGAGCAGGCTCCTGTCCGTGAGCGGGACAAGCTCGCCATTCGCGGCGACCACCTCAGGCGTGATCTTCACGCGGGTGTAAAACGCGCCGGAGCCGACGTTCTCCACATAAACCACTTTGTCCACGACGCTGCCGGGCATGGCGCTCACCGTGGTAAACGGTTGGCCGGCGCCGTCCTCGTCGTGCAGTGCAAGCTTGACGGAGCCCATCGTGATGACGTTATCCGCCCGGCCGACGGCCGAGAAATACGCCCACGTGCCGACCGCAAGCAGCGCCACCACCAGGACGAGCACCGCCGCGATGGTCCACTTCTTCTTCATGCACAAACCACCTTTCTCCTCAAAGGAATGTCCAAAAAAGTGCTGAAACTCTCCGCGCCCGGGAGGGCGCGCGCAGGAAATTTTGTGGGATCTCCATTTCTGTCTGCGCGCGGACGGCGGCAGCTCCGCCGCCCGCGCCCGGACGGAACCGGGGATAAAGGGCCGAAAGGGGCCGGGGAAGCTTTGGTCCGGCCGGCATCTGCGCCGGACGGAAGCCAGCCCCTTTCGGGCCCGTAGGCTCCGAGTGGGGCGGCGCGCAGCGCCGCCCCATCGGGGTCAAAAAGTTGGGGAATTACTTAAACGGGATGTAGTCAGCGGCAAATGCAGCGCCAAAAGCAGCATCCGCGCTCGTGAAGCCATCAGCCTGAACAGCAACAGCCATGACAGGAATCTTGACACCATTGCTGAAATCAAAATTAATGGCCTGACCATTAAACGTGTAGCCGTTCGCGCTAGCGTCGACTCTGTTGTCCAGATAGCAGCCAATGTAAGCTGCCGTCGTGGTAGCGTCCTTCGCAACGACCTGATTGCAGGTGCGATAGTAGACGTTGTAGACAACGTTGTCCAGCGTCACAGTGCCGACTCTATGCTCTGCGTCCCAAGTAGTATCTTTGTTGTAGTTGACATGGAAAATGCTGTCCGTGAAGTCGCCAGCCTCAGCAGTCTTTGCTTCCAGCGCAGCGGGAACCGCCACGTAAACACGAACATACGCATCGTTCTTACCAGTGTTCGTCACGGTGATGAGCTTGTCATGATAGTTCTCGAGGCCAACCGGCAGACCGAGCGAATCATGCTCGGCACCCTGCGCGCTACCAGCAAGCGGCAGGAGAACTTTATCATTTTCAAAGTCCACAAGCTTGTTGGTCGTTTCGTCATAAGCCTTCGTGTTGTCCGTGCGCTGCTGCTCATTAAGAGCAATCTTCACGTTGCCCATGGTGAAGGTGTTGGTCGCGGACTTCGTATCGGTGAAGTACGCGAGGGTGCCGCCGACGACGAGCGCCGCGACGAGCATGACTGCGATGGCAGCCACAAGAATGGTTTTCTTTTTCATATGTAGCGTTCTCCTTTTCTATTTTTCCACGCAGCGATCCGCGCGTGCGCGATCAGAGAAAAACGAGGGGGTGATTACGGGGCGACAGTGGCGGTGATGCCAGTGCCGAAGCCGCCGTTAGCGTCCCAAGCTGCAGCCGCGCTGGCCGAACCAGCAGCCTGCACAAGGTAGGCATTAACAATAATGTGACCCATATCTTTGCCTTGGGTCAGCTTGTCTGCCGCCGTAAGCTGGTTGTTAGTCAAGACGTTCAGAGAAAGAGGACTCGTGGTGTTCTCATCCACGATGCCACCATTAACAGCATACACATACAGCGTCTTAGTGTCGTCGGTCTTGAGCACAGTCCAGTTGGCAGAATCGACAGTATGATCAAGCTCAGCCTTCTTAACAGTATCATCAACGACAATGTACAGATACGCAGCACCGGTAAGGCCCTTAACCGTCACGGTCGGGTCTTTTTCAATGGTCGTGCCCGGAACAATGGCGCCATACTCAACCTTATTGCCCTCTTTGGCATCTGCCGTTTTATCAAGAACGTAAGAACCATCCGCGTTCTGCTTAACGTCATGCTCCTTGAGGGTCAGTGCATCTTTATCGTTCGTCAGCTTGCCAGCAATGAATGTGTTGTTAACCGCATCCGTCTTAGCCGTCAGCAGGGCATACGTCGCGCCAACCGCCAGCGCCACGACGAGCACGAGCGCGATGGCAATCGTCAGAGTTTTCTTCTTCATGTAATGTTTTCCTCCCTTAAATTTTGTTCAAAGCTTCCTATGTCCAACAGCGCCGTGCCGGGCGCTGCCAGCAATCATTAAGTTAATGCACGAACAGGCAAAAATATTGCACGGAACCTTTATTTTTCCATATTTTCGCCGGAATTTTTGGCATCCGGGGCATCGCCGGGCTTGTCCGCCTGTGCACGGCGGGCAGCGTCGCGCGCGTCCGCCTCCGACGCTTTGCGCAGCACATCCGGCAGGAACGTCAGGATGATGAGCACGAGCGCGAGCGCGATGGCCAGATACATGCCGGGCGGGTTCGACACCCAGTGCGAGACATAACCCAGGTACGGGATGGTGAACACCGGGCGGCCGATGAGGTTCTTGAAATAGACGGGTGCGCCGTCGGGCGCATCGTTTGCGTCTCCCTTCGTATAAAAGTGCTGATTTTCCGCATCAATGGAGACGACGCGGTGCGTGACGACATCGAGATCCTCATTGACCACGAACGTGATCGGATCGCCGACCTGCACGTCCTCGGGCGCGCAGGGCTTGACATAGATGAGCGAGCCGGTGTGATAAGTCGGTTCCATGCTGCCGGACAGGACGCACATCGGCCGGAGGCCGACCAGCCGGACCCCCACCAGAAGCAGCGCCAGAATGACAACCAGGATCACCAGCACGGTGGTGACAGCGTTCCACACCTTCTGAACTCTCTTTGACATCTGTGACCTTCCTTTCCGCTCCGCTGCATTTCCCCCCCTTCGCGGAGACGCCGGTCCGTGCCCGGAAACCGGAACGATCATAGCACACGACAGACGCAGAATGCGTCGAAACCGCGCGCAGATGAATCGCGCAGTTTCCCAAAGTATACCACATTCTCCACAAATGTGGAAGGAGAATTGTTCACAATTTCCCAGGTGTGATTTTGGCAATAACAGACAAGAGGCTGCAAAATATGCCGAAAAACGTGCAAATTCTGCTGCGCCGCGGAGCGCTTGTTTTTGGTAATTCCTATTGTACTTTGCGGGCGCGGATGCGTCAAGGGGAAAAGGCCGGATGCATCCGGTCTTTTCCATTCATTCAATTCGAGACGGGCGGGCCCCCTCGAGCTCCCCTGCCGAGGCGCCACATTCTTACCTTTTCTTAAATATGACACATGGCGACTTGTTTTTGCGCGAAAAACATGATAGGATAGGGTCGATTGTGGACATTTATCGGAAAGGAGCTGGCACGCATGGAAACCAACGTGCTCGACTGGCTGGAAGCCACCGCCGCAGCCTGTCCGGACAAGGCCGCTTTTCTCGACGAGGACAGCGCGGTGACCTTTGCCGACGTGCGGCGCGAGGCGCGCGTCATCGGCACGGCGGCGGCAAAGCGCCGCGCCGGGCAGAAAAAACCCATCGCCGTCATGAGCGGGCGCAACGCGCACACGCCGGCGGTGTTTCTCGGCGCGGTGTACGCCGGGTGCTGCTACGCCCCGATGGACGGGACAATGCCCGTGCACCGGCTCAACTCTATTTTAAATACGCTCGACACCGACCTGATGATCGTGCAGCGCGCGTTTTACGACAAGGCAAAGACGCTGGACTTCGGCGGCACGATCCTCATCGCGGAGGAGCTGCTCGAAGGCGGCGAGGACGCGGCGCTGCTCGCCGGCTGCCGCGCGCGGGTCAGAGAGCTCGATCCGCTGTACATCATCTTCACCTCCGGATCGACCGGCACGCCCAAGGGCGTGATCACGGCGCAGCACTCGCTCATGTGCTACATCGAGGACTACGCCGGCGTGATGGGCATCGCGCGCGAGGACGTGCTCGGCAACCAGTCGCCGCTGGACTACATCGCCGCCGTGCGCGACATTTACCTGCCGCTGCGCTTCGGCGCGACGACGGCCATCATCCCGAAGGAACTTTTCATGTCGCCGGAGCGTCTGTTCGCATACATGAACGACAAGGGCGTGACGGCCGTGGGCTGGAGCGTCTCGGCGCTGACGGTGCCGGCCGCGCTGGGCGCGTTCGAATGCAGCGTGCCGCAGCACCTGCGCAAGGTGTGCTTCTCCGGCTCGGTGATGCCGTGCAGCTGCCTGCGCCAGTGGCAGCTGGCGCTGCCGGAGGCGAAGTTCGTCAATCAGTACGGCCCGACGGAGGCCACCGCCTCGTGCACGTATTATGTCGTGCCCGGTCCGGTGGAGGACAGCGACGTGCTGCCGATCGGCAAGCCGTACCCGCACTACGAGGTGTTTCTGCTCTCGGAGCAAAACGAGGCCGTGCCCGACGGCGAGATCGGCGAGATCTGCGTCAAGGGGCCCATCCTCGCGCTGGGCTACTACAACAGCCGCGAGAAAACGGCCGAGAGCTTCCTGCAAAACCCGCTCAACCACGCATACGACGAGCGCATCTATAAGACCGGCGACCTCGGGCACTTCGCGCCCGACGGCAACCTCATGTTCCACGGCCGCAAGGACCGGCAGGTCAAGCATCTCGGCCACCGCGTGGAGCTCGGGGAGATCGATCTCGCCGCGGCGAAGGTGCCCGGCGTGGAGGACTGCTGCGCGCTCTATGACCAGGTGCACGAGCAGATCTGGCTGTTTTACACCGGCGAGGGCGTGACCAAGCGCGACATCGCCGTCGCCCTGCGCGCCGACCTGCCGGGCTTTATGGTGCCGCGCAAGATCGAGCAGCTCGAGGCCATGCCCCGGCTCGACAACGGCAAGACGAATATGCGCGCGCTGGCCGAGCGCATCACCGCCGCCAAACACTGATTTCGCTTACTTTACTTACTTCAGGAGGTATATCAATCATGGAACAGGAACTGATGGACATTCTGACCGATCTGCGCCCCGACGTGGATTTTGAGACCGAGACCGCCCTCATCGACGACCACATTCTCGAGTCGTTCGACATCGTGTCGCTCGTCGCGGCGCTCAACGACGCGTTTGACATCGAGATCGGCGCCAAGGATCTCGTGCCGGAGAACTTCAACTCCGCCAAGCGTCTGCTGGCCATGGTGCAGCGCCTGCAGGACGAGGACTGATGGACAAAACTGCACTCCGGACGGCGGCCGAAAAGTACGGCACGCCGCTGTATCTGTTTGATCTGGATGCCTTCACGGCGCGCGCTCAAAGGGTGCGCGCCGCGTTCGGCTCTGATGTGCATCTGTGCTACTCCATGAAGGCCAATCCCTTCGTGCTGCGCGGCCTGCCGGACGTGTTCCGCTGGGTGGAGGTGTGCTCCCCCGGCGAGCTGACGATCTGCGAAAAGCTCGGCATCCCGCCCGAGCGCATTTTGTACTCCGGCGTGAACAAGGGCGCGGACGATGTCGCGCGCGCCGTCGCGCTGGGGGCGGATCTGCTCACGGCCGAGAGCACGCTGCACTTCGAGCTCATCTGCGCCGCCGCGGCCGCGCAGGGAAAGCACGTGCACGTGCTGCCGCGGCTGACCGCCGGCAGCCAGTTTGGCATGGATCCCGACGCACTGGCCGGGCTCGTGGCGCGGCGCGCGGAGTTCCCGAACGTGACGATCGCCGGCATCCACTACTTTTCCGGCACGCAAAAGCGCAAGGACAGCGTGATCGCCAAGGAGCTCACGCATCTGGACGAATACCTCACGATGCTGCACGACACGTATGGCTTCACGGCGCAGCACGTGGAATACGGCCCCGGGCTGAACGCCGAGTGCTTCCGTGACGACGCCGAGGCGCGCGACTGCGCACTGCTCGACGCGGCGGCGGAGCATATCCGTGCTTTCGGGGCAAAGTACCCGCTCACGATCGAGATGGGGCGCTTTTTCGCCGCGCCGTGCGGCACGTTCCTCACCGGCGTGGCCGACGCCAAGTGCAACCTCGGCGTGAACTACGCCGTGTGCGACGGCGGTATGCACCAGGTCAAGTATGACGGCCAGCTCATGGGTATGCAGGCCCCGCCGCTGACGCTTCTGCGCGAGAGCGCGGACGCGGCCGAGCCATGGATGCTCTGCGGCAGCCTGTGCACCACGGCGGACGTGCTGGTGCGCGAGGCGCAGCTGCCGCCTCTGCGCGTGGGCGATGTGATCGCCTTCGGCCGCTGCGGCGCGTACTCCGTGACGGAGGGCGTGGCCGTGTTCCTGTCGCGCGACCTGCCGCGCGTGGCCCTGTACCGTGACGGAAACTTCACGCTCGTGCGCGACCGGTTCGCGACCGACGTGCTCAACACCTGCCAGACGCTGGAGGATGGAAAATGACCCTGACATCGCTGTCGTTTTATCTGCTGGTGCTCGCGCTGCTGGTGCTGTACTACCTGGTGCCGAAGCGGTTCCAGTGGGTAGTGCTGCTCATCGGCAGCTACGCGTTTTACGCGTTCGTGTGCCTGCGGTACATGGGCTTTATCGTCATCACGACGCTCACGACCTACTTTGGCGCCCGCGGCATGGACGCCATGACCGCGCGCATGGAGCAGACCGTCGCCGCGCACAAGCAGGACTGGGAGCGCGAGGAACGCAAGGCGTACAAAAAGCGCTGCAAGTCCAGCCGCAAGGCGCTCATGATCGGCATTCTGGTGTTCAACTTCGGCATTCTTGCCGTGCTGAAATACTATAACTTCTTTGCCGAGTCCATGGAGGCGCTCTTTGCGTCCATGGGGCTGACGGTCTCGCTCGGCCACATCGGACTGCTGCTGCCGCTGGGCATCTCGTTTTACACGTTCCAGTCCATGGGCTATGTGCTGGACGTCTATCGCGAGAAGGTCCCCGCCGAGCGCAACGTCGGCAAGCTCGCGCTGTTCGTGTCCTTCTTCCCGCAGATCATTCAGGGCCCGATCGGCGTGTACGACCAGCTGGCGCACCAGCTCTACGACGAGCACAAATATAACTTTGACAACATCCGCTACGGTGCGGAGCTGATCCTGTGGGGCTTTTTCAAGAAGCTCGTCATCGCCGACCGCGCCGTGGGCATGATCCACACCGTCGCCGGGGCGTACACCGACTACGCCGGCACCTACGTGCTGCTGGCCGCGCTCGTGTACGCGCTGCAGCTGTATGCCGACTTCTCCGGCGGCATCGACATTTCGCGCGGCGTGGCGCAGATGTTCGGCATCACCATGGGCGAAAACTTCCGCCGGCCGTACTTCTCGCGCACGCTCACCGAGTACTGGCACCGCTGGCACATTTCCCTCGGCGACTGGCTGCGCAACTACCTGTTTTACCCGCTGTCGATCTCGAAGGCATTCCTCAACTGGGGCCGCCACGCCAAGCAGCACCTCGGCAACCACATCGGCAAGGTCCTGCCGACGGCCGTGGCCTCGCTCATCACGTTCCTCGTCATCGGCATCTGGCACGGCGCGAGCTGGAAGTACGTCGCCTTCGGCTTCTGGAACGGCATGGTCATCCTCGTGTCCACGCTGCTGCAGCCGGTGTCGGACAAAGTCGTCGCCGGATTGCACATCGAGCGCAAGAGCGCGTGGTATCAGGTGTTTTCCATGCTGCGCACGTTCGTGGTCGTGCTCATCGGCTATTACTTTGACATTGCCGACGGCTTCCGCGCCGCCATGGGCATGATGGCCAAATCCGTGACCGACCTGCACCTGTCGCAGCTGCGGCCGAGTGCCGTGCTCGAGGCTCTGCCGCTGACGAAGTATGACTGGGCCGTGCTGCTGTTCGGCACGATCGTGATCTTCGTCGCCTCCGTCATTCAGGAGCGCTCGCAGCGCACCATCCGCGAGATCCTCGACGAGAAGCGCCTCGCCCTGCGCTGGGTCGTGCTGCTCGGCGGCATCTTCGCCGTCGTGCTCATGGGCGTTTACGGCCCGGGCGTGCAGGCGTCCGAGTTCGTGTACATGCAGTTTTAAGCCATGGGAAGCGGACGCATCTCCAGGACCCGCACGGCGCTGCGCGCGGTCATTTTCGTGCTCATCGCCGTGCTGGGCATCGGGCTCATTTCGCCGGCCTTCGTTGTGAACAACGAGTGGGACATGCGCCACGTGCACGGCTTCTTCCTCGAGCCGGAGGACAGTCTCGACGTGGTGCTCATCGGTGCGAGCCAGCTCTACACGGGCTACAGCGCCCCGCTCGCGTGGCGGGACTATGGCTTTACAAGCTATCCGCTGGCCGTGTCGAACATCCCCGCCCGGCTCTACGGCTCCCTGCTCACGGAGGCGGTGAACCGCCAGCACCCGAAGCTCATCGTCGTGGATATCGACGGCTTCCTCACCGACGAGGACCCCGAAAAGCTCGAGGCCAACCTCCGCAAGTGGCTCGACAATATGCCTTGGTCGCGCAATAAGATCGAGACCATCCGCACCTGCGTGCCTGCGGAGCTGCAGACCTCGTTTTACTTCAACATCGCAAAATACCATGCCAACTGGTACCAGCCGGACACGTGGCTGCCGGTGCAGCAGCGTCTGCGCGCGATGGACAAGACCGGCTACTCGCTCACGAAGAGCTTTGAGGCCATCGGCCAGTCGCTCACAGCCGCGGACGAGGCGGACACCCGGCCGCTGACGCTCAGCGACGTAAACGCGCAGTACCTGCGTGATTTCTGCGCGCAGGCACAAGCCCTTGGCGCGAATGTGCTCTTCCTGCGTATGCCGCACCGCACGCAGACGACCGACCCAAACGTGTTTGCCGATGTGGCGGCCGTAGTCGGCGGCTATGGCTATGAGCTGCTCGACCTGCACGACGCGTTCGACACGATCGGGCTCGACCGCTGCGCCGATTTCATGGACTCCGACCACCTCAACGCCATCGGCATGGAGACGTTCACCGCCTGGTTCGGGCAATATCTCTCGGAACACTATGACCTGACGACTGCGCACAGCGAGACCGTCACCGCCGAGTGGCAGCGCTGCGCCGATTTTATGGCGCAGATCCTGACCACCTGCCAGCAGCAGGCGGCGGACAACACCAAACAGACCCTCAACGAGTTTTCGGCGGCGTTTGACGCCTACCGCTGACCCGATGATTCAACCGTGCCGCCCCGGCACAGAAAGCGCAAAGCCTATGCAGCAACGTTCCAAGCCTCAAAAACGCGCCCTGCGTGCCGTCATCTTTCTGCTCATCGTCGTGCTGCTCTACAGCGCCGCAGCCAATGTGCTGAGCGTGAACAATACGTGGGATATGCGCCATATCCGCGGCTTTTATCTGGAACCGCAGGATTCGCTCGACGTCGTCATGCTCGGCGCGAGCGAGCTCTACACCGGCTTCAGCTCTCCGCTGGCGTGGCAGCAGTATGGCTTTACGAGCTATCCGCTGGCCGTGTCGAGCATGCCGTCATGCCTGTATGACTCCATGCTCACCGAAACCATGCGCCGGCAAACGCCAAAGGTCGTCGTCGTGGAGATCAACGGCTTTTTGTACGACTTCAATCAGGACGAAACGGACACCGGCCTGCACAAATGGCTCGACAACATCCCGATGTCACGCAACAAGGTGCAGACAATCACAAACTGCGTGCCGAAAGACCAGCAGTCGTCCTATTTTTTCCGCATGGAAAAGTACCATGACACCTGGATCGAGCCGGACGTTTGGGGCGGGGCTGCCAAAGATCAGCTGACCATGCGCCGGACTGGCTATTCGCTGACCAAGTCCTTTGAGGTCATCTCGAAAGTGGAGACCGGCGAGCGTCAGGTCAAATCTCTGGAGCTGAGCGCGGAAAATGAGCAGACGCTGCGCGATTTCTGCGAGCGGGCCAAACAGCTTGGGGTGGAGAATGTGCTCTTCGTGCGCTTTCCGCACCGCACGATGCTCAGCGACCCCTCTGTCCTTTCGCAGCTTGCGGACATTGTGCGCGAATATGGCTACGGCTTTCTCAACTGCGACGAGCAGATGGACAGCATCGGTCTGGAGCTGGACGGCGACTTCTGCGACAACGAACACATGAACGTATTCGGCATGGAGAAGTTCACCGCTTGGTTCGGGCAGTATCTCTCCGAGCAATACGACCTGACTGCCGCGCACAGCGACAAGGTGACCGCCGAATGGGCGCGCTGCGCGGAATTTGTGGCGCACATGCTGCCCATCTGCAAACAGAAAACACCGGGCGACGGTGGGAACTACAACGAATTCTCACCGGAATTTTCAGCCTACCGCTGACCCTGTATCTTCGAGGACGTTATGAACCAAAACCGTTCCAAAACCAAAACCGTCGTGCGCGTCATCGCGTTTCTGCTCGTGGCGGCGCTGCTCTACGGCGCGCTCTCGCGCCTGCTGGCCGTGAACGACGCCACCGAGCAGCAGTATGTCCACAGCTTCTACCTCGAGCCGAAAAATTCGCTCGATGTCATGATCCTCGGCGCGAGCGAGACGTTCACGGACTACTGCGCGCCGCTGGCGTGGCAGCACGCGGGCTTCACGAGCTATCCGCTGGCCGTGTCGGCCGCACAGGGGACCATGTACCCCTCCATGCTGCGTGAGGCCGCCCGGCGCCAGACCCCCGGTGTCTACGTCGTGGAGGTCAACGGCTTTTTGTACACCGCAGAAGAGCGCGACGAGTTTTCGCACGCCGCGCTGCGCAAATGGATCGACACAATCCCGCTGTCGGCCAACAAGCTCGACACCATCCGCACGTGCATCCCGGCCGAGAAGCGCTCGACGTACTACTTCCCGCTGCTCAAATACCACACGTTCTGGAAGTGCGCCGGCGACATCCGCCGCTCGCTCTCCCTGCAGCAGCAGGCCCGCAGCGTGGGCTACTCGTACACCAAGCCGTTTTTGTCCATCTCCATGTTCCTCACGGAAACGGATGAGATCCCCGTGCGTCAGCAATCGCTCGACAATTTCAACGAGCAGTCGCTGCGCACGTTCTGCGAGACAGCAAAGAAGCTTGGCATTCAAAACGTGCTCTTTGCCCGCTTCCCGCACCGCACCGTCATTGAAAACTATGACGCCGTGTTTGCCGAGCTGGAGGCGGTCGTGCAGGAGTACGGCTACGACTTCGTGAATTTCGACACACAGATAGACGCCATCGGCCTCGACCCGCTGAGCGACTTCGCCAACGCCGAGCACCTGAACGTCTTCGGCGCGGAGAAGTTCACGCCCTACCTCGCCGACTATCTCACGACGCACTACGACCTGAACACCGCGCACAGCGACAAGGTGACGGATGAGTGGGCGCGCTGTGCCGCCTTCACGCAGCAGATGCTGCCCGTGTGCGAGGACAATACCCGGCGCTACACCTCTGAGCGGCTCGATGAGTTCTCGCCCGTGTTCGCTGCCAACCGCTGAACATAAAAGAAGCCCGATCCCCGGAGCGCTGCTCCGGGGATCGGGCTTTCCTGTTCTGTTTACCGGCCGGTGCTGCCAAAGCCGCCCGCGCCGCGGTCGGTCGCGTCGAGCGCATCCGTCTCCGAAAATTCCGCTGCCAGAAACGGCAGGATCACAAGCTGGGCAATCCGGTCGCCGGGCGCGACGGTGCGCGGCTCGTCCGTATCGTTGTGCAGCGCGACGGTGCACTCGCCGCGATAGTCGGCATCGATCACGCCGACGCAGTTGGCCGGACGCAGCCCCTGCCGGGAGGCCAGACCGCTGCGCGCGAACACGCCGCCGAAATACCCCGCCGGGATGGCGAGGGCGAGGCCCGTGCCGATCATGGCCGTCGCGTGCGGCGCGATCGTGACGCTCTGCCCGTCCGCCGGGCAGGCGTAGAGATCGTAGCCCGCCGCGTCCGCACTGCCGCGGCGGGGCGTCACGGCACCGGGGCGCAGTTTCTGAATCTTTACTTCCATCCGTTCATACCCTCCCAGAGTACGATGCGGCCCGCCGCGCGAGTCCGGTTCAGGTCAATGATGCGCTGGTTTTCCGAACCGCGGAACCGCAGGCTGATGTTGCGCTGCGCGTCCACATAGCGCCCGTCGACCAAGATGTCGATGAGCGAGAGCATCTCGTCCGTGACCTCGCAGCGCGGATGCGCGCCGTCCACGGTGAGCTCCCGGTCGAGCGTGAAGCCCGAATACGCCCAGATGTCCTTTTCCGGGAACCGTGCGCGCACCCGGCGCAGAAACGGCACGAGCGCACGCTGGTTTTCCGGCTCGAACGGATCGCCGCCGAGCAGCGTCAGGCCGCGGATAAAGGGCTTTTCCAGCTCGGAAAAAATCACCTGCTCGGCCGCCGCGTCAAAGGGCTTGCCGTAGTGAAAATCCCACGTCTGCGGCTGAAAGCAGTTGTAGCAGTGGTTCGTGCAGCCGGAGACGAACAGCGTCACGCGCACGCCGACGCCGTTGGCAATGTCGCAAGTTTTGATCTCCCCATAATACATAGCAATTCCTCACAAACGGCGGGCGTATCGCATGGACACGCCCGCCGGATTTTTTGTTTCCGCGCGTTACAGGTGCAGCACGCGCTCCTTGATCTCCTGCGTGCGGCCCTGGTTCCAGAACTGGGTGCCGATGTAGCCGCAGGTGCGGCGGGCCACGTTCATCTTGTCCTGATCCGTGTTGCCGCAGTTCGGGCAGCGCCAGATGAGCTTGCCGTCGTGCTCGACGATTTCGATCTCGCCGTCGTAGCCGCAGACCTGACAGTAGTCGCTCTTGGTGTTGAGCTCGGCGTACATGATGTTGTCGTAAATAAACTTCATGACCTCGAGCACCGCCGGAATGTTGTTTTGCATATTCGGCACCTCGACGTAGCTGATCGCACCGCCGGGCGACAGCGCCTGGAACTTCGACTCGAAGGCCAGCTTGCTGAACGCGTCAATGTTTTCGGTCACATGGATGTGGTAGCTGTTGGTGATGTAGCCCTTGTCCGTGACGCCGGGAATGATGCCGAAGCGCTTTTGCAGGCACTTGGCAAACTTGTACGTCGTGGACTCCAGCGGCGTGCCGTAAAGGCTGAAGTCGATGTTGTGCATCTGCTTCCACTGCTTGCAGGCGTCGTTCATATGCTGCATCACCTCGAGCGCGAACGGCGTGGCCGAGGGGTCGGTATGAGACTTGCCGGTCATGTACTTGACGCACTCATACAGTCCCGCGTAGCCGAGAGAGATGGTCGAGTAGCCGCCGTAGAGGAGCTTGTCGATCGGCTCGCCCTTTTTCAGGCGGGCCAGCGCACCGTACTGCCACAGGATGGGCGCGGCGTCCGAGAGCGTGCCCTTGAGCCGTTCGTGGCGGCACATGAGCGCGCGGTGGCAGAGCTCCAGCCGCTCGTCAAAGATCTTCCAGAACTTCTCCATATTGCCGCCGGAGGACAGCGCCACATCCGGCAGGTTGATCGTCACGACGCCCTGATTGAAGCGGCCGTAGTACTTCGGCTTGCCGTTTTCGTCCACATACGGCGTCAGGAAGCTGCGGCAGCCCATGCAGGTGTAGCAGTGGCCCTCGCCGTTTTTGTCCACTTTCAGCTCGAGCATCTTCTTTTCGGAGATGTAGTCCGGCACCATGCGCTTAGCGGTGCAGCGGGCGGCCAGCTCCGTGAGGTACCAGTAGGGGGAATCCTCGTGGATGTTGTCCTCCTCGAGCACGTAGATCAGCTTCGGGAACGCCGGCGTGACCCAGACGCCCTTTTCGTTTTTCACGCCCTGATAGCGCTGACGCAGCGTCTCCTCGATGATCATGGCAAGGTCGTGGCGCTCCTGCTCGTTTTTCGCCTCGCCGAGGTACATGAACACCGTCACGAACGGGGCCTGGCCGTTCGTGGTCAGCAGCGTGACGACCTGATACTGGATCGTCTGCACGCCGCGGCGGATCTCCTCGCGCACGCGGTTTTCGACCAGCTCTGCCAGCTTCTCCTCGCCCGGATGCGCGTCGATGGCCTGCATCTCGGCCGCGACCTCGCGGCGGATGCGCTCACGGCTGACCTGCACAAACGGGGCCAGGTGCGTCAGCGAGATCGACTGCCCGCCGTACTGGTTGGAGGCAACCTGTGCGATGATCTGCGTGGCAATGTTGCACGCGGTCGAGAAGCTGTGCGGCCGCTCGATGAGCGTGCCGGTGATGACGGTGCCGTTTTCGAGCATGTCCTCAAGGTTCACGAGGTCGCAGTTGTGCATGTGCTGCGCGTAATAGTCCGCATCGTGGAAGTGGATGATGCCCTCCTCGTGCGCCTCAACGATGTCCTTCGGCAGCAGGAGGCGGCTCGTGATGTCGCGGCTGACCTCGCCGGCCATATAGTCGCGCTGCGTGCTGTTGACGATCGGGTTCTTGTTGGAGTTTTCCTGCTTGGCCTCCTCGTTGTTGCACTCGATGAGACTCAGGATGCGGTCGTCGGTCGTGTTGGCACGGCGCACCAGGCTGCGGGTGTAGCGGTAGGTGATGTAGGCCTTGGCGACCTCGAACGCGCCGTGAGCCATGATCTGCTTTTCGACCATGTCCTGAATTTCTTCCACGGCGGCACTGCGGCCCAGCTCCTGGCAGGCGAGCTCCACACTCTCGGCAATGCGCTGGATCTGGCGCGGCGTCATGCGGTCGCCCTCTTCGACAGCGGCGTTGGCCTTCGTGACGGCCATGATGATCTTCGAGATGTCAAAGGTCGCCTCGGCGCCGTTGCGCTTAATGATCTTCATGTTTCTATTCCTCCCCCTCATAATCGAAAAACACAACATCTTGTGTGAAAAAAACGCTTTATTTTGTATTGAGAGCGGGTATATCGTACAATATCTAGTACAGGCTGTCAATAACCAATTTGATTTTTGTTGCACATTATGTGAACAGCGCGGCCCCTTCAGGCCGCAAAAAAGCACCGCCCGCAGGCGGCGCAGCGCTGCCCGGGCCGGAGAAAACTCCGGCCCGGGCACGGTCAGTCCGTCAGGCAGTTTCGTAGCCGTTGGGGTTTTGCGTCTGCCAATGCCAGCTGTCGCGACACATGTCCTCAAGCGAATACTGTGCGCGCCAGCCGAGGATGCGCGCGCTCTTGTCCGGGCAGGCATACACGGTCGGCAGATCGCCCGCGCGGCGCGGCGCGATCCGGTACGGCACATGCACGTGGTTGGCCGTCTCAAAGGCGTGCACCATCTCGAGCACGCTGTACCCCTTACCGGTACCGAGGTTGAAGATGCTCTCACCCGGATGCTCCGCCATGTAGGCGATCGCCGCGACGTGGCCGCGCGCGAGGTCCATGACGTGAATATAATCGCGCACGCCGGTGCCGTCCGGCGTGTCATAGTCGTCGCCAAAGACGTTCAGGCACTTCAGCCGGCCAATGGCTGTCTGCGAGATATAGGGCATAAGATTGTTCGGCACGCCGCGCGGATCCTCGCCGATGAGGCCGCTCGGGTGCGCACCGATGGGGTTAAAGTAGCGCAGCAGCACAACCGACCAGCTCGGGTCGGCCACAACATAGTCGCGCAGGATCTGCTCGCAGACGTACTTCGTCCAGCCATAGGGATTCGTGCAACTGCCGGTACGGGACGTCTCGTAGAGCGGCATCTCGTTGTCGCCGGAGTACACCGTCGCCGACGAGGAGAAGATGATCTGCCGGACGCCGTGGTCACGCATCGCCTCACAGAGCGTGATCGTCGAGCCGAGGTTGTTGTCGTAATACTCCAGCGGCATATGTACCGACTCACCCACGGCTTTAAGCCCCGCGAAATGAATGACGCAGTCGATCTTCTGCTCGGTAAAAATGCGGTCGAGTCCGGCACGGTCACGCACGTCCATCTGATAAAATTTCAGCGGCCGGCCCGTGATCTGTTTGACCCGTCTGCCCGCCTCTGCACTGCTGTTGACAAGATTGTCCACAACGACGACATCCATGCCCTGCTCGAGCAGCTCCACGCACGTGTGGCTGCCGATGTAGCCCATGCCGCCGGTCACCAATACGGTCATGCACCGTACCCCCTTTTGCTGATGCATCTCTGCTTTTATTGTACATCACATTCCGGCGGAGTTCAACGGTTTTCCTTTGCCAGAGAATTGCCAGATACGTGAATTTCCTAACAATCCCTGATTTTTCAAAAATCAGGTGGATTCCTATTGACTTTTCGTCGCTGCTAGGATAAACTGCAAGTATCATTTGTGAAGTCGGGATGTCTGCGTACGCACATTTTTACCCATTTTCGCAATCTGACCCTTCTCTTTTTATCAATTCTTTTCTCTTTTATCTGATCTCTTTTTACGGATTTAGCTATCCTTTTTGTTCTCCGCCGCATGGCATATCTCATCCCGCCACAGTGATCATGGCGCGTGTCTGCAGCGTACGGGGCGCGTGTCCATAACGGCTGCATCTGCAGCGAAAGACCTCCGGGGGCGCCCGGAGGTCTTTTTATGGTCTTTTTATATCGATTGGAAAAAGCGTCAGGGCGTGTGCATGCCCTGGCGCTTTTGTGCGCCGCACGCTCAGCCCTCCATCTGCCTGCCGAGGAAGCCCGATACGGCCTGCGCGAGCTTGCGCTCCGTCTCGCCGGCGGGGCCGTCGCCGTGCGCGGCCACGAACAGCACGCAGCCGAGCACATCCCCCTCGGAGAGGATGGGCGCGGCGACGGAGACGGCATAGCGCTCGTCGGTGTCGACGACCGGCAGCGTGCAGCTGTCGGCTGCGTACTGGCCGCGTGTGCTCATGATTTCTTCAAGCTCACGGCTGATGCGCCGGTCAAGCAGCTCGCGCTTGCCGCCGCCGGCCACGGCGATCACGGCGTCGCGGTCGCACACGGCGGCGATGCCGCCGGTGGTCTTGTGCAGCGCGTCACAGATCTGCGCGGCGAACTCGGACAGCTCGCCCATCGGGGAATACTTCTTGAAAATGACCTGCCCGTCGGTATCGGTGTAGATCTCCAGCGGGTCGCCCTCGCGGATACGCATGGTGCGGCGGATCTCCTTGGGGATGACCACGCGGCCGAGGTCGTCGATCCGGCGCACGATTCCGGTTGCCTTCATATTCTGAAAACTCCTTTGCTCTGTTTTGTATTTTGGCAACCCTATTTTCTGCAAATTCCGGTAGTCTATGCAGTCCGTGCCGCCGGCTTGGCATCCAGTTTTTTCTTTCTTTGCAGCAGTACCCGGCGCCCGGAACGTCTCTGACGTTCCGGGCGCCGGGTGTCTGTTTGTTTGAAAACGCTGGATTATGAGATTATGCTTCGCTGTGCGGGGCGTACTTTGCGTTGGGATGATAACGCCCCTGCTCCAGCTCGGAGACGATGTGGTTGTAGTTCTTGCTGTTGAGCTTGTAGAAGCACATGATGACGAAGATCACAACGGCGAACGCCAGCGGCAGGTACAGGTACACGCCCTTGATGGTGCTGAGCGCGGAGGCGACCTGCGCGGCCGCGGCGCCGTCGTAGCCAGAGGTGCCGAGGATGAGCGTCGTCACGCCGCTTCCAATGAGCACGCCGAGCTTGTTGCCGACGCCCTGTGCGGCGTAGGTCGTGCCGGGCGCCTTGTGGCCGGTGCGCCAATGACCATACTCAATGGCGTCGCCCACCATGGAGTGGATGAGCGCAGCCAGCAGACCCCAGCCGATAGAGCGGATGACGGCGGACACCATCTGCACGCTGAGACTCGTGGGGGCAAGGATACCAACAATCTGGCCGACAATGGCAATGATCATACCAGTGCGGACGATGACCGTTGTATCCAGCTTCTTGCACAGGCCGAAGGTGATGAAGCTCATGATGGCCATTGAATTTGATAAAACATGGCACCAGCGCTGCTATGGGGACACGCCGATGCCGGAAGACCTGTGTCTGGCCACGGAGTACCACTCGCGTGCGGCCATGACCATGACGATCTGGTGGATCCTCTCGGACATGCCGGTGTCCCCGGACTTCATCACGGACATGATCACCAAAATGCGCGACGCCGGCCTGAGCCACATGCTCTGCCAGCGCGACGGCAGCAGCCCTTATACCGCCAAGACCGAGGGTGCCTGACCGTCCGTCCATAAAACAGATAACCAAACGCCCTCCGGACGGAAACCGTCCGGAGGGCGTTTTTGCAGCGCTGACAATGACCGCCCCGAAGGCTGATAGCCTTCGGGGCGGTGTTTGTTTGTGCCATTTCAACTGACAACATTTCAATCCCCGTTTTCATTCGTGCGAACGAAAACGACGGCTATAAAATACCACACGAATGGCGCTCTGTCTATCAGAAATATGCGCTTAAAGTCTATTTCAACTTACAACGAAATCTTTTTGTTGACAAGCTGGTAATTTCATGGTAACGTATTGGCAAATAACGAAAGCGGAGTAATCTTTTTGCAGCGCGCGCACGGTTTCCCAGTTTTTTGACGGGTTTCGGCCAAATGCGCTCGAATGTCCTGTTTATCGGACACGCCGCTTGCTATTCTACTGTTATGTTAATAGGAGGAAATGCATGACATACCTTGCACACATCGACGGAGCGCGCGAGCAAACCGTGCAGGCACACTGCCGAAACGCGGCGGAATATGCAGCCACGGCGCTGCGGCCGGTACAGCTGGCGTGCCCCGCCGCGCTGGCCGCTCTGCTGCACGATATGGGAAAGTTCAAGGAGACCTACCGGCTGTATCTGCAGCTGGCCGCCGCGGGAGATCCGGCAGCCATGCGCGGCTCGGTCAACCACACGTTTGCTGCCGTGCGCTTTCTCCTGCAGCGCTATCACACGCAGGGCGGCGACCCGATCCGCAGTCTGACCGCCGAGCTGCTGGCCTGCGCCGTCGGTGCACACCACGGCCTGTTCGACTGCATCGACGACCGGCGCCGCTGCGGTTTCCTGCACCGGCTGGAGCAGACGGATATCGATTACGAGGAATCTCTGGCCAATTATCTGGCGCAGTGTGCGCCGCTCGAGGAGCTGGACGCGCTGTTTGCGCAGGCAGTGACCGAAGTCGGGCGCTGCATGGAAAAGCTGCAGCCGCTGGTGCAGGACGAACACGGCGTGGAGGGTGATTTTTATCTGGGCCTGCTGATGCGGCTGCTGCTCTCCGCCGTCATCGAGGGCGACCGCCGGGACACGGCGGAATTTATGAATCATATGACCTATCCCGCCTTCCCGGACGGCGAAGCCCGCGCCGCCATGTGGGACACCGTGCTTGCGCGCGTGGAGCGGAAGTTGGGCGAGCTTTCGTGTGATACGGACATCGCGCGCGCCCGGCGGCGGATCTCGGAGCAGTGCCGGACATTCGCCGCACAGCCGGGCGGCGTCTATCGTTTAAACGTGCCGACCGGCGCCGGAAAAACGCTCAGTTCCCTGCGCTACGCGCTGACGCACGCGAAGATATGGAACAAATCCCGCATTATTTTTACATCGCCGCTGCTGAGCATTCTGGAGCAGAACGCACAGATTATCCGCAAATATGTCGGCGACGACCGGCTCGTCCTCGAGCACCACTCCAACGTCATGCACACAAATGAAACAGCCGAACGGCTCGACGAGTTGGAACTCCTTGCAGAAAACTGGAACTGCCCCATCATCCTCACGACGCTGGTGCAGCTGCTCAACACGCTCTTCTCCGGCAAGACGACCTGCATCCGCCGTTTTCAGGCGCTGTGCGGCAGCGTGATCGTGATCGACGAAGTGCAGACGGTCCCGAACAGCCTGCTGACGCTGTTTGACCTTGCCATCAATTTTGCGGCCACGGTCTGCGGGGCGACCGTCATCCTCTGTTCGGCGACACAGCCCTGCCTCGAAGCGGCGGCGCATCCGCTGCAAAATGCAGATCGGCAGATCGTTCCGTATGACGCGGCCCTGTGGTCGGCCTTCCGCCGGACACAGATCATCGACTGCGGCAGCCGACGGCTGGACGAGATCCCGGAATTCGCCCTGCGGGTGCTGGAGGATGCGGACAGTCTGCTGATTGTCTGCAACCGAAAGGACGAGGCGGAACGGCTCTACCGCACGCTGCGCGCCGGGCCGTACCGCTGCTTTCATCTGTCAGCCGCCATGTGCATCGCCCACCGGCGGCAAACACTGCAAATGCTGCAGAACGCGCTGGGCGCGATCGATAAGCAGGACGCACCGGGCGCAGATCACGAAAAAGTGATCTGCGTATCGACTCAGGTGATCGAGGCCGGCGTGGACATTTCCTTCGCGCGTGTCATCCGTCTGGCCGCCGGCATGGACAGCATCGTTCAGGCCGCCGGCCGCTGCAACCGCAACGGCGAGTGCCAAACGCCCGCGCCGGTGCACATCGTGCAGTGCGCGGACGAGAATCTCGGGCGCCTGCGCGAAATCCAAGCGGCAAAAGCCGCGTCCCTGCAGCTGCTGGAAGCGTTCCGGCAGCAACCGGAGCACTACGGGAACGACCTGACCTCCGACGCTGCGATCCGCTACTATTACCACCGGCTGTACGCAGCCATGGCCAAGGGCTATCAGGACGACACGGTTTCCTTGAGCGGAAAATCCGTGACACTCTATTCTCTCCTGTCCGACAATCGTGACTTTGCCGATGCGGATTGTCCGGCCAGCGGGCAGTATCTGCTGCAGCAGGCGTTCCGGATCGCGGGCGCAAAATTTGAAGTGTTTGACGGCGAGACGACCGACGTGATCGTTCCGTACGGGGAGGGCCGGCAGATCATTCTGGAGCTCGGGCAGATCGACCCGCAGCGCGATCTGGCAAAGCTGTACGCGCTGCTCGAGCGCGCCAAGGCCTATACCGTCTCCCTCTACAGCTGGCAGCGCAGCAAGCTGGAAAAGGAGGCGCACGCGCTGATTCCCAAATGCGGCGGGAGCATTCTGGTGCTGCAGGAGGGGTACTATGATGAAAATACCGGCCTCGTTCCGGAGGCCGGACGAATGGACTACATGGAGGTGTGAACAAGATGGGAAAACCGGAACATCCCAATATCGTGGAATTTCAGGTGACCGGGGACTATGCGCTGTTCTCCGACCCGGTCCTGCGTGTCGGCGGTGAAAAGTGCAGCTATCAGGTACCGACCTACGAGGCACTCAAGGGCATTCTGTCCTCGGTCTACTGGAAGCCGACGCTCATCTGGTACATTGACGCCGTCCGGGTCATGAACCCCATCCAGACGGAGGTAAAAGGTATCCGGCCGATCAAGTACAACGGCGGCAACGAGCTGGCTTATTATACGTATCTGAAGCACTGCTGCTACCAGGTGCGCGCCCACTTTGAGTGGAATGATAACCGCCCGGAGCTTTCTGCCGACCGCAATGAAAACAAGCACCACAATATTGCGCGGCGCATGATCGAAAAGGGCGGCCGGCGCGACATTTTCCTCGGCGCCCGGGAGTGTCAGGGTTATGTAGAGCCGTGCCGCTTCGGGGAGGGCAGCGGCGCCTATGACGCGCTGCCGGAACTGAGCTTCGGGCTGATGTATCACGGTATCACCTACGCCGACGAGGCCTATTCCGACGAGACCCGCGGGCAAATGACCGCGCGCTTCTGGCGCCCGGTCATGCGGCACGGCGTCATCGCGTTCCCGCGGCCGGAAGACTGCCCGCTGCACAAGCCGCTGCGGGCCATGGAAATGAAGCCGTTCGGCGAAGCGCTCGGAAACTTCACCGGGCTGAAGGAATTCGGGGAGGTGGAGTGAATGGGCCTGCTGCAAAAAGCGGTGGAAACCTATGATGCGCACACGGCGCTGGTCGGTGAGGTGCAGGAGGGGCACGAAGTGCTGGCTCCGGTGTCGCACATTCTCACGAGCGCGCAGATCGAGATCACGGTCAACGCAGCCGGCGAACTCGCGGATGCGCGTGCAGTGGATAAAAAGGAGCCCAAGATCATCATCCCCGTCACGGAGGATTCCGGAGGCCGCACCAGCGCTCCCTGCGCGCATCCCCTGTGCGACCAGCTGTGTTATCTGGCCCCCTATGATGAAAAGCGCCACCCGCTGTATCTCGAGCAGCTGGAGCACTGGGCGGCTTCGCCGTACAGTCATCCCATGCTGCCACCGATCCTGACATATGTGCGCCGCGGAACGATCCTGACGGATCTGGCAACCCGCAGCATCATCCGGCTCGACGCGCAGGGGAAGGCGGAAAAGGAAAAGCTGCTCGTCCGCTGGCGGGTGATCGGCATCGGAGAAGACAGCGGCGCCTGCTGGGAGAGCCTGTCACTATTCGATGCGTATATTGCGTGGTACGCGGCCCAGCGAGCGGAAACTGGCGCGGCCCTGTGCATGATCACCGGCAGCTATGATGTTCCGGCTAAGCAGCACCCGAAGGGCATCATCCCCTTCAACGGAAACGCCAAGCTGATCTCTGCCAACGACAGCAGCAACTTCACCTATCGCGGGCGCTTCACCGGCGATGCGCAGGCCGCAACGGTCGGCTACATCGCCTCGCAGAAGGCGCACAACGCCCTGCGCTGGCTGGCAGCGGAGCAGGGTGCGCGCGTGGTGTTCGGCGGGCGCACCTTCCTCTGCTGGAACCCGCAGGGAATCCAGGTCTGCCACGCAGTCAGCCCGCTCCGCCCGGCATCCGCCGAAACAAAGCCGTCGGATTACAAAGCAGCGCTGCAAAAAACGCTCGACGGCTGCCGCAGCGAGCTGCCGGAGCAAAATGCCGGCGTCGTCATCGCAGCGTTCGACGCCGCAACGACCGGCCGCCTCTCCCTGACCTATTATAATGAACTGCTGGGCTCGGACTTCCTGCAGCGTTTGCACGACTGGGATGAAATGTTCTGCTGGTGGGCGCGAAATTACGAGACGAACGGTTATCTGATCCTGTCGCCGTCACTGTATCAGATCGTCAAATGTGCCTTCGGTACCCAGCGCGTTGAGAATAACAGCGCCCGGCTCGTGCCGGATGACCGCGTGCTGCGGCAGCAGATGCAGCGGCTGGTATCCTGCCGGATAGATAAAGCAAAATTCCCGGCAGACATCGTGCAGGCGCTGGTCGAGCGGGCCTCGACCCCGCTGGCATACGCCCCAAGCGTCCGCGAGCGGCTGCTCACCACAGCCTGCGCCGCGATTCGGAAATATCACCACGACTATTTTGAGGAGGAGTTGCAAATGGAACTGGACAAAAGCCGCGCCGACCGCAGCTATCAGTATGGCCGCCTGCTCGCCGTGCTGGAGAAGGTGGAGCGAGACACGTATGACAAAGACGAGAGCCGAGAACCGAACGCCATCCGGCTGCAGACCATGTTCCGCCGCCGCCCTCTGCACACGTTCGGCATCATCAACGATCAGCTGGAGCGGGCGTATTTCCCGCGCCTGAAGCCCGTCTCCCGCAGCTATTACAAACGCCTGATCTCCGAGATCGTGGAGATCATCTATGCCTGCCCCGAATCCGAGTGGGACAAGCCTCTGGAGGACACCTATCTGATGGGTTATTACCTGCAGCGCAAGGATCTGTACACAGCCAAAACCGAAAAAACGGGAAATACCGACGAGGAGGAGAACTGAACATGAGCACCCTGAATCACAAAATCGACTTTGCAGCCCTGGTCTCGGTCACGATGGCCAACAGCAACGGCGACCCGCTCAACGGCAACCGCCCCCGGACTGATTATAACGGTTACGGGGAAATGTCCGACGTCTGCATCAAGCGCAAGATCCGCAACCGCATGCAGGATCTCGGAAACACGATCTTCGTGCAGTCCGAGGACCGCTGCGACGATGGCTTCGGCAGCCTGAGCGAGCGCGCCTCAGCGGTCATGAAGGGCATCACCGACCGGGACGAATACGCGAAGAAGGCCTGCGAGACATGGCTGGATGTGCGCACGTTCGGGCAGGTGTTCGCATTCAAGGACAGCAAGGGGCTTTCTGTTGGTGTTCGCGGCCCGGTATCCGTCCATCAGGCGGTCAGCCTGTCGCCGGTCGAGATCGAGTCGCTGCAGATCACCAAGAGCGTCAACGGCGAAAAGAAGGCCAAGGGCGAATCCCGCGCTTCCGACACCATGGGCGCCAAGCATTTCGTTCGCTTCGGCCTTTACGAGATCAAAGGCTCCATCAACGTGCAGCTTGCGGAAAAGACCGGCTTCACGCAGGCAGATGCCGAGACCGTCAAGGAGTGCCTGCGCACGCTGTTTGTAAATGACGCTTCCTCCGCGCGCCCGGATGGCTCCATGGAGGTCGTCAAGCTCTTCTGGTGGGAGCACAACTGCAAGGACGGGCAATATTCCTCCGCCAAGGTACACCGCTCCCTGCAGGTCAAGCCGAAAAAAGACAATGAGGGCAAAGACAGGGTCCCCACCTGTGCGGATGATTATGACATCACGCTGCTCCCGCTCGACGGCCTGGTGCCGGAAGTGATCGACGGTGTATGATCCCGACGACTGCCTGATGATCTCCGGCCTGCAGCACTTCCGGTTCTGCCGGCGGCAGTGGGCGCTAATTCATATCGAGCAGCAGTGGGCAGAGAACCTGCGCACCACGGAGGGCGCGCTTTTGCACGAGCGCGCCCACGACGAGCAACTGCGCGAAAGCCGCGGCGACACGATCATCACGCGCAGCCTGCGTGTTTACTCGCTGACGCTCGGCCTCAGCGGCCAGTGTGACGTCGTGGAGTTTCACCGGGACGAACGCGGCGTGCCGCTGCACGGGTACGAGGGCACATGGTTGCCCTATCCGGTCGAGTATAAGCGCGGCCACGCCAAACAGGACGGCTGCGACGAGCTGCAGCTGTGCGCCCAGGCCATGTGTCTGGAGGAAATGCTCTGCTGCGAGATCCCGGACGGCGCGCTCTTTTATGGTGAAGCGCGCCGGCGCGTGCGCGTACCCTTCACGCCGGAGCTTCGGGAAGAGGTGCGCACCGACGCCGCACAGATGCACGATCTCTACCGCCGCGGCCGCACGCCGCAGGTAAAGCCCACGAAAAGCTGCAATGCCTGCTCGCTCAAGGATCTGTGCCTGCCGCGCCTGTCCCGGACCGGCTCGGTGCATGACTATCTGCGCGCCAACATGGAGGATACGCCATGAAAAAGCTGCTCAACACTCTGTTTGTCACCACGGAGGACGCCTACCTGAGCCTCGACGGGGAAAATATTGTCGTCAGCCGTGACCGGCACGAGATCGGCCGCTTCCCGCTGCACACGCTCGATGGGATCATCAGCTTCAGCTATGCCGGGGCCTCCCCGGCGCTCATGGGCGGGTGCGCAAAGCGCGGCGTCGGTCTGACGTTCTGCACGCCCGGCGGCCGGTTTCTCGCCCGCACCGTCGGCGAGAAAAACGGGAATGTGCTCCTGCGCCGGATGCAGTACCGCGTGGCCGACGACCCGGCGCAGAGCTGCCGCATCGCGCGCAGCATGATCTTCGGCAAGCTGCACAACGCCCGCTGGAGCGTCGAACGCACAAAGCGCGACCACGCCCTGCGCGTAGACACGCAGCGCCTGCAGGCCGCTATCGTCCAGATCAAGGGGCTCTATCCGCTTGTCGCGGAGGAGACGTCGCTTAACGCCCTGCGCGGCGAAGAAGGCGCCGGCGCCAAGGTGTACTTTGACGTTTTCGACGACATGATCCTGCAGAACAAGGCCGATTTCTTCTTTCACGAGCGCAGCCGCCGTCCGCCGCTGGATCACGTCAACGCGCTGCTGTCGTTCGCGTACAGCCTGCTCAGCAGCGACTGCGCCGCCGCGCTCGAGAGCGTCGGGCTCGATGCCTATGTCGGCTTCCTGCACCGGGACCGCCCGGGGCGGACCTCACTCGCGCTGGATCTTGTGGAAGAACTGCGGCCCTGCTTTGCCGACCGGTTCGTGCTGTCGCTGATCAACAACCGCGTCATCGCTGCAGGCGACCTTGTGCGCACGGACAGCGGCGCTGTGCTCTTGACGGACACAGGACGAAAGAAATTCCTGCGCGCCTGGCAGGAGCGCAAGCGGGACACGATCACGCATCCTTATCTGAAAGAGAAGATCGCCTGGGGGCTAGTGCCCTATGTGCAGGCACTGCTGCTCGCGCGGTATCTGCGGGACAATCTGGATGCCTATCCTCCATTTTTGTGGAAGTGAGGCGCTTGACATGATGGTGCTCATTACTTATGATGTCAACACGGAGGACGCGGCCGGGCGCCGCCGCCTGCGGCAGATCGCAAAGCAGTGCGTAAACTATGGGCAGCGCGTGCAAAACTCTGTTTTTGAGTGCCTGCTCAATGCCGCGCAGTGTAAACAGCTGCAGCACAAGTTGTGCTCGATCATGGATGAATCCGTAGACAGTCTGCGCTTTTACTACCTTGGGGATAAGTATCACACCCGCATCGAGCATTTCGGTGCCAAAGCGGGCTATGACGCCAAGGGCGCGCTGATAATCTAACAGTATTGGGTGCGAAGTAGAAGCGCGCAGACAGTTCCGGCACCTTCGCACCCCCCCAAAAAACCGTAAATACGTGAATGTAAGCAAGTTTCGCTTTATTTTTCCCTTGTTCCGATGTGCTTTTTGGCCGATCAAGAACTCTTTTGTACCTTTTGTGCAAATTTAACGGGTTAAAATCGTCAAATTTGCCGTCGCACCCCGCACGGGGTACGTGGATTGAAATCAAGATTTCAACAAGCAAGTCATAGCAGCTATCTCGTCGCACCCCGCACGGGGTACGTGGATTGAAATTCCGCTGGTTGTTTTTGCATGGGCTGGAAATCCCGTCGCACCCCGCACGGGGTGCGTGGATTGAAATACGGAGGGGCTGGCGATGGCGCTGGAGGACGACGTCGCACCCCGCACGGGGTGCGTGGATTGAAATGCGCCGACACCGCTGATAAGGTGCGCCGCGCCGCGTCGCACCCCGCACGGGGTGCGTGGATTGAAATCACTTGAGCATGACGCCACTCAGCCGTCGCCCCGCTCTGAACCGCCGCCCAAAAGCAGACGCCCCGGACTGCAAATGCAGTCCGGGGCGTCCAATATCAAAGGAAGGCATATCTGCCGAAAAGACGGGATGGGAAGCGCGCGGCCGCCGTCGCGCAACGGAGGAAGAGGTACCATGAAAGATCGAAACGAGACCTCTGGGCCTGCACGCTTCTCATGAGGGGGTGTGTTCAGCATAAAACAAATTGCGCCACAAGAAAAGCCACGGAACCGCAATTCCGTGGCTTTTTGCCTCACTTATGCGTTTTTGTGGTCTGATGTGTGCTCCCACGCGTCACCGAGCTCCTTCCAACGACCCATGATGTCCTTCCACAGGTGCAGCGCCCACGGCGCGAACACCTCCGGCGGCGGGCAGTCCGGCCGGCTGAGCCAGCTCTGAATGATGTCCATGACCACATCCGACATTTTGCCGGACATGAATGCCTCGGTCTGCGGGTCGGGAAAGAGGTCGGAAAAGTCCGCCTGCAGGTACGGCCGCAGCCGGGCGCAGAGAAAGTCGTGGAACGAATTCTGCCCCGTGAACGTGAGCGCACGGGCATAAAACGCGCGGTCGGCATACAGATACGTGCACACGCGCACGAACAGATCAAACAGGCCCGGCTCATCGTCGCCGATCGCCTTCTGAAAGCCCCTGTCGTAGATCCACGTCACGAGCTGGTACTTGTCCGTAAAGTGCCGGTAGAACGTGCGGCGGTTGATCTCCGCGGCCGCGCAGAGGTCGGTCACGGTGATGTCCGCAAAGTCACGCCGGAGCATAAGCTCCTTGAGACTCTCGGCGAGCACTTTTTTCGTTGCGGATTCGCGCATGGCGCCGCCCCCCTTCCGATGTTGCTGCCGCCAGTATAGCGCACACATGGCAAAACTGCAACAGACCCTGCCGCGGATGCGGCAGGGCCTGCGCATAAGGAAAAAAGAAGGGAGGGGAAAGAATGATTACTTTGCGAACGTCTGCGCGAGCTCCTGAGTGACGCGCAGGTACGTCTCGATGTCCGCAACGGTGTGGCAGTGCAGCGGCGAGACACGGATCGCACCCGTGAGGCCGACGGCCTCGACGATGCGCTTGGAATACACGCTGGTGTTGACGCGCTCAAAGGTCGTGACGCCGCGCTTCTGGTACTCCTCGACGCAGCGGGTCATGTCCAGCCCGTCGATGCCCATGGCAACGATCAGGTCGCGGTGCGTGAGATCCTCGGTGTCGACATACACGTGCACACCGGGGATGTGGCGCAGGCCGGGCACGTTCTGCGTGCCCTCGAGCATGGTGTGCAGCAGTGCGCGCTCCTGCAGGTGGATATGCTCCATGCCGGTCACGAACAGCGTGCGGCGGTCGTCCGACTCGATGAAGTGGCCGCCGAGCCAGCAGACATAGTCCACCACGGCGCTCATGGCCGCGAAATTGCCGGGTGTCGGCGAGCCGAGCTCCCAGACGTCGGCCGGGCGCTGCAGGATCTTGCGGTGCGGCAGCTTGGCCACGCGGTCGGACACATAGCCGTAGCCCATGCCGCGGGTGCCGAAGAATTTATAGGGTGCAAACGTCGCGCCGTCGACGCCGAGGGCATCCACATCGAGCACGGCGTGCGGTGCGTGCTGCACGGCGTCGGTGACGATGTAAATGTCTGGATTGATCTCGCGCGCAGCCTTGACGATGCCGGCCATATCCATGATGCTGCCGGTGATATTCGAGGCATACATAACGCTCAGCAGGCAGGTATCCGGCGAGACGACGCGGCGGATTTCCTCGACGTCGATACCGCCGGTTTTCGGGTTCGCCTGCGCGACGCGAAACTCCTTGCCCGTCTTTTCGCAGTAATATTTCACCGCGTCATACGCCGACGGATGCTCGAGCACGGACGTGACCGCGCTCTTGCCAGGGCAGTTTTCGAGGATCGCGCCGACAATCTGGAACATCGCCTGCGAGGCGGTCATCTCCGAGATGAGCGCGCCGCCCGATGCGCCGAAAACGATGTGCATAATGTCGTCGATGCCGTGCAGCTGCACTTTTTTGAGCGCGCGGGAACGATCGTGCAGCCGCTCCGGGCAGTCCGGGAACGCCTGGTACTTTGCCTGCGCCTCGACGGACGCCTTCAGACGCAGCGAACCGCCGGAATTTTCAAAAAACAGGCGCTGGCCGAATTCCGGATCCGCATCCACATAGTAAAAGCGGTCCTTGATCTCCGCCGACAGTGCAGGATCAAACAGCAGACCTTCGTTGAGATTTTGCATGGTTTTCTCCTTCCGAATGTAACAATCTATGCGGGCGCGGCGCGAAACGGCCGCGCCCGAAATCCTCAGGTTTCTTCCGCAGCCGGCTTCTCGGGCGCGGCGGCCGTGCCCTTTTCAAAGCGGCGGCCGATGCCGGTAATCGCACTGAGCAGAAACAGCAGAATCAGCAGCCAGCTCTGGAAATTATACGGCACATAGTCGAGGAACGAGAACGACTCCGAGACAACGCCGCTCGCGATCGCAAGGCTGACGGCGTTGAGGCCGACGGGGTTGTACGGCACGATGCCGGCAAGGCCGGTGGAGATGCCGTCCATGAGGTTCGAGCCGCGGGTGCGCTCGATGTTGTGCGTCTGCAGGAGCTTGCGCACGACCGGGCCGACGAACAGGATCGAGATGGACGCGGCGCCGATGGCCACGCTGCCGATGACGCTCAGCAGGATAGTGACGAGCTCGGCCTGACGCGGGGTCTTACTGGCGTTGTTGAGCTTTTCGAGCAGCATGTCAAACACACCGCTGCGCTTGAGCATCTCGAGCAGCGCAAACATGAAGAAGCTAAAGCAGATGACATTGAGCATGCCGGTCAGGCCGGCGCCGATGGGGCCGGTGGCCGAAAACAGCGTCGGCACGTCGAGGAAGCCGAACACCAGGCACAGCACAAAGCCGACCAGATCGCAGACGATGAGCGTGCTGATGAGATTCCAGCCGCGGAGCATCAGGATGATCATGATGACCGGGATGACGAGCATGACGAGCGTCTTGGCATAGGCGGGGTCGATGACGTCCGGCAGCGTGACGGATGTGGACGTCTTGATGCCGACGATGATAAACAGCACGGCAGAAATCACGCCGGCGATCAGGGAATACGGCAGACGGGTACGCACGACGTCGCGCACTTCCGCGTCCTGCGTGAGGGCGGAGGCAATGGTCGTGTCGGAAATCGGGGCGAGGTTATCGCCGAAGATCGCGCCGCTGACGATGGCGCCGACCACGACGGAGGGATTCGCGCCAACCGTGGCCGCAACCGGCAGCAGCACCGGCAGCACGGCGACAATCGCGCCGTTGGACGTGCCGCAGGCCGTCGAGATCAGCAGGCAGACAAGAAACGCCACCAGCGGCAGGAAGCCGGCACTCAGGCCGAGCTTCATCACGAGCCAGGTCAGGCCCTGAATGAGGCCGCTCTGGCGCAGCTCCTGCGACAGGATGCCGGCCAGCAGGAACGCGAAGATGATGACACACAGGGTATCGTTTTTCAGGCCGTCCACGACTGCCTGTTCAAACTCCTTTTTGTTTTTTGCCAGCAGGAACGCCACGCACAGTCCGGCGAAACCTGCCATGCAGAACAACACCAGGGACACTTTCTTCATCGCGGCGATCACGATCATGAGGCACATGAAGACCAGCAGCGGCGCACACGCGCCGAGCGTGCCCCCGTAAAATTGCATACGTTTGTTTTTCTCCATTGTGAGGTCCTCCTCTCAAATAATCCAACACCGGTATTGTTGTATGCGGTATTTTTAGCTCTTTTATGCGTAAAAGTCAATTGAATTTTCAATGTTTTTCATGCACTATTGCATTTTCTACAATTTATACAGTATAATGTTGTTGCTGCTGCAACATTCGTTGCGGCACTGCTCACAATCCCCAGAAAAAAGGATGGTGTTCCCATGAGCGGTAAACTGGAACAGCGCATTCAAAGCGCGCATTTGACGCGGACGGAAAAGGTCATCGCGGATTATTTTCTCGAGCACAGCGGCTCGCTATATTTTTTAACGGCCAAGGACATCGCGCTTGCGCTCGGCGTGAGCGACACATCGGTCATCCGCCTGTGCCGCACGCTGGGCTACCGCGGTTTCCGTGAGCTGCAGGAGAGCCTGCGCAGCGAGCTCTCACAGGTCATCGAGCGTGAAAAATACGTCATCCCGCAGCATCAGGTGCCGGACAAATTGCAAAAGTATCAGGACCTGAGCTCGTTTCAGTGCCTGCAGTTCGCCGTAGACTGTCTGCAGGAGACTTACCGCAAGAACGACCCGGAAAAATACGGGCAGATCGTGCGCATTCTGCTCGAGAGTGAGCACATTTTTGTCTCCGGCTTCCGCGGTCTGGCGGGGCCGGCGCGGCACCTGGGCGTGCTGCTGTCGCAGTATACCCGGCACGTGGAGTATTTCTGCGACGCAGACACCCGCTGCGTGGAAAAGCTGCTCGACTACGGCCCGCACGACTGTGTGATCCTGCTCGGTGCCGAGCGCTACTCGCGCATGACGTGCGTGCTGGCCGAGATGGCGCACAACGCCGGCTGCCGGCTGATCGTCATCACCGACAAGCTCACGGCGCCCTTCGCCGGCGACGCGGACGTCGTGCTGCTCGCCGACCTCTCCAGCCCCACACCCACGAACTCCTACATCGGTGTGAACTTCCTCATCGAGGTCATCGCCTTTGAGTTCAGCCGCACGCTCGGCGTGTATCCGCAGCAGCGGCTGTCCCGGCTGGACGCTTACCTGTCCGAGCTGCAGCTGTACTGACCGGTGGCCAAAAAGCATTGCATTCGCGGATATTTTTCGTTATAATACAGGCAATCTGAAATTGGGAGGCCATGCCATGCACCCGCGCAACCTGCACCTGTATTTCTTCAGCCCCACGGGCGGCACGCAGCATGTCGCCGGGCTCTTCGCAGAAAACCTGAACGCCGCCGATGCCTGCACCGACATCACCGTGCACGCCGAGGCAAAGACGTTTTCTGCCGATGACTGTCTGCTCGTGTTCTTCCCGGTCTACGGCGGCCGCGTACCCGGGCCGTGCCTCGCGCGCGTGCGCGCCCTGCGCGGGACGGACACCCCGGCCGTGCTTGTAGCCGTATTCGGCAACCGCGCCGTGGACGACGCCCTGCTCGAAATGCGCGACACGCTCGCCCCGCTGGGCTTTCGCGTGATCGCGGCGGCGGAGGTCATTGCGCCGCACTCGGTCAATACCGACATCGCCGCCGGCCGGCCGGACGCGTCCGACCGCGCAAAGATCGCAGAATTCTGCACGCAGCTGAAATCCCGCATCACCGCCGACGCCCCGGCCGAGATCACCGTGCCCGGCAGCCCGAACTACCGCGCCTACAACGGTCTGCCGCTTAAGCCGACCGGTGGCCTGCGCTGCATCCGCTGCGGCCTGTGCGCGGACAACTGCCCCGCCGGTGCCATCCCGAAGGACGCGCCGCAGAAGGTGGACAAGGCCAAGTGCATCTCCTGTCTGCGCTGCATCCAGATCTGCCCGCAGTCCGGGCGCAGCGTGCCGTTGCCGCTGCGGCTGGCCGCAGCCGCCACGGTGAAAAAATACTGCGCCGGGCGCAAAGAGCCGAAATTCTATCTATAACCTATAACGCAAAAATGCCACCCCGGAAGCAGATCTGCTTCCGGGGTGGCGCTTTGTTGTCAGGCTTCGGCGTCGTCCGCCGTGTCGAGCCCCGCGAAGAAGGCATCAAACGGACAGCCGTAGAGCTTTTTGAGCGCGAGCAGCACGCTTACGCGGACATTGAGCTCGCCCGCTTCGTATTTGGCGTAGGTCGTGCGGCCGATGTCGCAGCCGCGGCGCTGCAGCTCGGCGCACAGCTTCTCCTGCGAGAGTCCGCTGGCATTGCGCAGGCGGCGCAAGTTGTCGCCAAGATTGCGGTCCCGCCGTAATTTCTGCTCCATCTTCTCACCACCGCACAGCATTTCTTGACCAGTATTGGTTGCAAGTGCTCTTATTTTATGCTATGCTGGCAGAAAGAATTGTCCGCGATACTGGTCAATTTCGAAAAGAGGACGCTATGCACAATTACGAAAAAATGTATGCCATACTTTGCGGCGCAGTGGACGATGTGATAGAGGAGCTTGAGCACATTCCGCGCGCTCGCCCATTTGCACACGCACTCTCTGCCGCTCTGTTGGAAGCGGAAGAAATCTATCTTTCCGAGTCAGAAGATTCGGCACAAGTGCAAAAACCGGTGTGACCCCACGGGTCGCACCGGTTTTCTGCCGTGAATACTTCTGTACACCGTCACCGCTCCGGCCCGCGTCCGAGGGCGCTTTTGAGCGCGTTGCGCAGCGGGTTCGACCCCGGCGCGCCTTTTTCACAGGCGGGGTAACCGCAATCTGCAAGCACGCGGCGCAGCTCCGCCTCAGTGACGATCTGTGGGTCATAGCGCACGGTCAGCTCCGCGCGCCAGAACGACACCGCCGCGTCGAGCACGCCGCGCGTGTGCAGCAGGTCGTCCACGATCCACTCCGGACACTGGCGGCAGTAGATGCCGCGGACATGCGTCGTCAGGATTTTTTCTTCCATGGGAAACGTCGCTCCTTTTTGCCGCCGTCCTTAAGCCGCAGCGAATGCATGAGCACGCCGATCGAGCTGGCCGACATGGCCGTAGCGCAGATGGACGGATGCAGCACGCCAAGCGCCGCGACCGGAATGCTGACGAGGTTATAAAACAGCGCCCACGTCAGGTTCTGGCGGATGGTGCGGATGGTCGCGCGCGAGATGTCAAACAGCTCCGGCAGCTTCTCGAGGTTGCCGGACGGCAGCAGGATGCCCGCCGACTCGATGGCGATGTCCGATCCGCCGCCCATGGCGACCGCGCAGTCCGTCACGGCGAGCGCCGGCGTGTCATTGATGCCGTCACCGACCATGCAGACCGTTTTCCCCTGCGCGCGCAGACGCTCGATGGCGGCAGCCTTCTCGTCCGGCCGCGCCTCGGAGAGCGCGTGGTCGATGCCGACCTCGGCAGCAATGGCCTCGGCCGTGCGGGCGTGGTCGCCCGTCATCATCCAGACCTCCTTGCCCGCCGCCTTGAGCTGCGCGACGACGGCGGCCGCCTCGGTCTTGCACGTGTCAGCGATGCCGAGCGTGCCGAGCACGATGCCGTCACGTGCGACACACAGCTCCGTCTTGGCCTGCGCGCGCAGATCCGGCAGCGCGGCGAGCGGGGCCGTGTCGATACCCAGCTCATCGAGCCACGTCCGGCTGCCGCAGACGACGGCCGCGCCCGCGACCGTGCCGCGCACGCCGCGGCCGAGTTCATAGGAAAAGTCCTCCGCGTGCGGCAGCGGCGCGTCGGACTGCTGCTGCGCATACGCCGTGACGGCGCGCGCCAGCGGGTGGTCCGAGCACTGCTCGAGCGCGGCGGCGAACCGCACGAGCGTCTCCGGCTGCACGGTGCCGCACGGGCAGACGTCCGTGAGCGCAGGCGCGCCGTTTGTGAGCGTGCCGGTCTTGTCAAAGACGACGCAGTCAGCCTTGTAGGCGTTTTCGAGCTCCGCGCCACTCTTGAAGAGAATGCCGTGCTCCGCCGCGCGGCCGGAGCCAACCATGAGCCCCGTCGGCGTGGCGAGGCCGAGCGCGCACGGACACGCGACCGAGAGCACATCGCAGCAGGTGAGCAGCGCGCGCTCGAGATTGCGCGGCGCGATGCGCCGGTACCAGACAAGGAACGTCAGCGCCGCCGCGCCGATGACGCCCGGCACGAACCAGCGCGCAACCTTGTCGGCAAAGCGCTGCACAGGCGCTTTTTCACACTGGGCCTGCCGCACGATCTGGATGATCTGCTCGAGCACGGACGCCTTACCCAGCGCCTCGGCCGAAACGATGGCAGAGCCCGAGCGGTTGAGGCTGCCGCCGATCACTTTGTCGCCAGACACCTTATCCACCGGCATACTCTCGCCGGTGAGCATGGACTCGTCGACCGCGCACCGGCCGCTGACGATCGTGCCGTCGACCGGCACGCGCTCGCCGGGACGGATGCGCACCCGGTCATGCTCCGCGATCTGGTCGACCGGCAGCTCGACAAACGTGTCCCCGCGCTGCACCATGGCCGTGCGCGGCTGCAGATGCATGAGTCTGCGGATGGCGGAGTTGGCCTCCCCGGCCGCGACCTGCTCCATATACTTGCCGAAGAGGATGAGCGAGAGCAGCACCCCGTCGGACGCAAAGTAGAGCTTGTAGCTCGTGCGCGGCGTGAACGTTACGTAAGCGCTGTAGAGATAGATGAGCGTGGACGAGAGCGAGACGAGGAAATCCATGCCGAACGTGCGGTTGCGCGCTCCCCTCCACGCACTCTTGTAAAAATACCGCCCGGGACCGAACTGCAGCGCCGTTCCGGCCAGGAACTGCAGCTTCGGGTGCATCTCGAGCATGAGAGGCGCCGTACAGCAGGCCGAGGTCACGAGCGTTTTGAGCAGGTCCATGCGCTTTTCGAGCTCCTGATCCGCGTCGCCGCCGCGCAGCTCGCCGCGCGTGACGGCGCAGCCCGCGTCCGCGCAGGCGGCGGCAAGGTCGCGCCCGTCCACGCCGATGGGCCAGAGGTATGCCGTGAGCGTGCCGTCCGCCTGCACTGCCGCATCCTTGACGCCGAACACCGCGCGCAGCGCGTCCGCCGCGGCGGCAGTCTTGGCCGCATCCGCCTCCGCCGGGAGCAGATCCTGCTCTTCGACAGGCACGCGAAAGCCCGCGCGTTTGACCCGCGCCGCGATTGCGGCGAGATCGGTCACGCCCTCGTCGTAGGTGATGAGCGCCGAGGCGGCGGTGTAGTTCACCGCCGCGCGCTGCACGCCGGGCAGCTTTTCCAGCGCACGGTCCAGCCGTGCCACGCACGCGGCGCACTCCATGTCCAGAATTCTCAGCGAAATGTCTTTCATTTGCTTGCCCCCAAGTCAAAAAAGGGAGCGCACAGCCGGCGCTCCCTCTCCATAAAATCAGGCCTCCTCGCCCGCTTCCAGCAGGTTCTGCTTGAATTCCCTGCGCTTTTTGATCGCCGTCATGCACGCCGGGATAGCCACGGCGGGCAGGTCGAGCAGCAGCGCCCAGTCGATCCAGTCGATGCCCTTGATGAACTGGCCCTCGTGCCACACGCCCTTGGCGAGCTTGAAGTAGTTGTAGTTCCAGGCGCCCCAAATGTCCGTCGTGGGCTTGAACAGGTGCACCTTCAAAAACGCCGCACTCGTGACGATGCCGTTGGCGGCGACGGTCAAAAACGAGGACGCGCGCTTGTTTTTCAGCAAAAACTCCGCCACGGTGGGCAAAACGTACACGGCCAGGTTGATGACCCAGAGCTGCAGCGGGATCTTATAGTGCCAGCGGATGGCCTGACGGATGTGGTCGGCGTCGTGCAGCAGAGCTGCGCCGAGGATGGCCAGGTTCCATTTTTCCAGTACGGCGGCGGTCTCGTCGTCGAGGCGGGTATCCAGGAATTTCGCTTCGTCTTTCACGGACTGTGTCATGGTATTTCCTCCCCTTGATCGAATCAATATGTACCCAGGTTTTTGTTTACCATCTGGTCAACAAAAAAGTAGCACATCCCGCCCGGAATGTCAAGACGCTGACAGAGAAAACTGGAAATTTTCTTTGTGCCACCGAAAACGAGCAAGGGCTCCGGTTTTCCGGAGCCCTTGCTCAATGCCGTTGCTATCAACTGTGGCAGCCGTGTTCACCGCAGCCGTGCTCGCCGCAGGTGTGGCCCGCGCCGTGCGCGTGGTCGTGATGATCGCAGCGCGCCTCGGGATCATAGCCGAGCGAGCCGTCGAGCAGCGCCTGCACCGCGGCGTCCGCGCTGCCGCTCACGCCGCCGTAAAACCGGATGCCGGCCTCCGTGAGTGCCGACTGCGCACCGCCGCCAATGCCGCCGCAAATGACCGCATCTGCGTGATGTGCCGCGAGGAAACCCGCCAGCGCGCCGTGGCCGCTGCCGTTCGTGGACACGACGGCCGTCGCCGTGACAGCGCCGCCGTCGACGTCATAAAACTTAAACGCCTCCGAGCGGCCAAAGTGCTGAAAAATGTTTCCGTTTTCATAAGGGATTGCAATACGCATATAAAATTAGCTCCTCTCTGCTATTTTTTCTGGATTTACGACTGGGTCGGGTGCAGCCTTGAGCATGAGCGTGACGGCATAGTCACCGCCCGGCTCCAGTTCGTGCCGGAAGCTGCCGTCATACTTCTGCGCCAGGCCGCTCAGCACGCGAAAGCCCACGCCGCGCTCCAGCTCCGGAATGCGCCGCGGCTTTGCCGCTGCAGGCTCACCGCGCACCGGGTTGCGCTCGTGAATGACGAGGTACCCCTTCGCGAGATACGCCTGCAAGCGGATCTGCGCGCTGGGCACGCCCTCGCAGGCTTCCAGGGCATTGTCAAGTATGTTGCCGAAGGCGACGATCAGGTCCGTGTTGGACACCGGCAGCTCCACCGGCAGCGACACGTCCGCCTGCACCGGCACGCCTTTCGCCTCCGCGTCCTGTATGCGGCTGTACAAGAATGCGTCCACGACCGGGTTGCGGCATTTCCCGAGGCGGGAAATGTACGTCTGCATCGGCAGCAGCTGCTCGGAGTATTCCGATGCCGCCTGCAGATTGCCCTCCTGCAGGAGGGCGTGGATGGTATTTAAGTGGTGGGAAATGTCATGCCGCATGGCGCGGATCTGCTCGTACTGTTCGGTCAGGTCACTATAGTGCGCGAGCTGTGCGTCGAGCTGCTTTTCCAGCAGCTGGTTTTCCACCTCGAGCTGCACACGCTGCTCCGTATGCACCATGGTGCGGTAAAGCAGGATGTCCGAGACCAGAAACAACACCGACACGGTCAGCTGCATGGGGATATACTCATAGTGTGGCGGCGTAAACATCAGTGTCACGAGCGAGGCCTCGCAGACCATCTGTGTGATCGGAAACGCCGAAAAGATCAGCAGCTGCTTGCCGGAGAGGTTGTTTTTCAAGCGCGTGAACAGCAGACTGATCAGCCCTAGCCCCAGCGCCAGCACCGGCAAAAACGTCACACCGTAGAACAGCGAGCGCGGGTCTGCCCAGACTGACAGCTTATCGCTCGGCGCCAGATCAATCATCAGCGGCGTGAACATCATCTCCAGCAGCAGAGAACCGGCCAGCTCCGCCGCGACCGCAAGCAGCTTGCGCCCCGGCTTGCCGTGAAAGAGCAAAAACGCCATCACAAGCGAGCACAGCGGGAACATCAGTGCGCGCACCTGCCCCACGTTCGTAAGCAGCAGGGTCGCCGCCATATATATGGCCCCGATGACTGCGGCCAGGAGCACCGTCAGCCATGTCGAAAAGCGCGGCCCGTCGAGCACACGCCACAAAAACGCCGCCCACAGGGCGATGGCGCAAGCGTTAAAAAACAGGTCAGCCACATAACCGTTATAAGTCATCACATGCGCCCTCCGATCCCGTCGCCGCAGGCTTGGCGGCGCGCAGCATAAGCGTGACGGCATAGTCACCGCCCGGCTCCAGTTCGTGCCGGAAGCTGCCGTCATACTTCTGCGCCAGGCCGCTCAGCACGCGAAAGCCCACGCCGCGCTCCAGCTCCGGAATGCGCCGCGGCTTTGCCGCTGCAGGCTCACCGCGCACCGGGTTGCGCTCGTGAATGACGAGGTACCCCTTCGCGAGATACGCCTGCAAGCGGATCTGCGCGCTGGGCACGCCCTCGCAGGCTTCCAGGGCATTGTCAAGTATGTTGCCGAAGGCGACGATCAGGTCCGTGTTGGACACCGGCAGCTCCACCGGCAGCGACACGTCCGCCTGCACCGGCACGCCTTTCGCCTCCGCATCCTGCATGCGGCTGTACAGGAACGCATCCACGACTGGGTTTTTGCATTTGCCGAGCCGGGAGATATACGTCTGCATCGGCAGCAGCTGCTCGGAATATTCTGAGGCCGCTTTCAGATTGCCCGCCTGCAGGAGGGCGTTGATGGTGTTGAGATGATGGGAAATATCGTGCCGCATGGCGCGGATCTGCTCGTACTGCCCGGTCAGGTCGCTGTAGTGCGCGAGCTGCGCGTCGAGCTGCTTTTCGAGCAGCTGGTTTTCCACCTCGAGCTGCACGCGCTGCTCCGTATGCACCATGGTACGGTAGAGCAGAATGTCCGAGACCAGAAACAGCACCATCACGACCAGCAGCGCCGGCGCATATTCATACCGCGGCGGATAGACGATCAGCGCCTGAAGCGAGGCGGCACAGATGATCTGCGTGATCGGAAACGCCGAAAAGATAAGCAGTTGCTTGCCGGAGAGGTTATTTTTCGAGCGCGTCAGCGGCAGACTGAACACCAGCAGCACCAATGCCAGAAGCAGCACATAGACTGCGCCGTAAACGATCGCGCGCGGGTCGGCCCAGACGGAGTACTGCGCATCGATCTCCAGATCCAACACGTGAACCGTCACGGCCGAAAACAACATCTCCAACAAGACCGAGCCGAGCAGATCCACGGCGACCGCAAGCAGCTTGCGCAGCGGCTTGCCGTAAAACAGCACAAACGCCAGCGCGAGCGGCCCGGTCGGGAACAGCAGCAGACGCTGCATGCTGCCGGCCGTTGTCAGCGTGAGGACCGGGACCAGGTAAGCCGCGGAGATCCCCAGCGTGAGCAGCGCCGTGCCCCACCACGAAAAGCGCGGCCCGTCGAGCACGCGCCACAAAAACACGCACCAGACCGCCATCACGCACGTGTTGAAAACAAAGTCCGCAAGAAAACCGTTATACACCATGCCGTGCGCCCTCCGCGACAAGATCTCCGTCGTCCTGCGCATCGATCTGCGCGGCCCGGCCGGCCAGCAGCCGGAAAAACGCCGCCCTGGCCGCGTCCCGGTGCGAGCGGCTGATGGGAATGAGCATGCCGCCGTTGAGGCGGAAATTGTCGCGCTCCATGGACGCGATCATCTGTTCATTGACCCAGAAGCTCTTATGGCAGTGGATGAAGTGATCCTCCGCCTGGCCGCTCTCGAGCAGCTCCCGCGGATCCTGCGTGGTCTCCAGATCCCCGTCGGTCATGTGGATGACCGTTCGGTGCAGAAAGCGCTCGAGACACAGCACCCGGTCAAGCGCGATACGCTGCACGGACGCGCCGCGCCGGACGGTCAGCGCCTTATCGGATGCCAGCGCCGTCAGCGCCTTGCGCAGCGCGACCGGCAGCCGCGCCGCCATGTCCGGCTTGAGCACATAGTAGACGTGCTCCGCCTCGTAGGCGTCCATGAGGTAGCCGGTATAGCTGGAGAGGAAAATGATCCGGCACGCCGGCACGCTGCGGTTGATCTGCTTGGCCAGCGCGATTCCATCTGCGTCCGCCAGACGGATGTCCAGCACGGCGATATCCGGCCGGTAGTCCGTCTCCCCGATCGCAGACAGCGCCGCGCCCGCGGTTTGAAATGTCTGAATGGCATGCGGCATCTCCCCGAACGCGTCGTGCAGGATCTGCACGGTCCGGTCGAGAAATACCGCCTCATCATCACACACCGCCACTTGAAACATAGCCCGGTGGTCTCCTTTTCCTCCTGCCCGTGATTATCCACGGCTGGCATTTAGGATATTGTATACCAGACGCAGGAAAGTTTCAAGTATTTCAAGCGTGTGTGAAAGGCGGGCACGGGCCGCATTCCGGTACCCGCGTGCGCCGTTACAGAACTTTCTTGTTCTCGGCGCCCGGCGTCGTGACGATGACGGTCTCCGGCGTGATGACCAGCGCGCCCTTCGCCGTGGCCGCGCCCTGAAACATCTGCTCGACCATGGCCTTGAACATGGCCACGACCGGCCCGTCCGAGACGCGCTCGGCCGCGCCCCGGATCTGGTAGCCCTCAAGTGTTTTGGCGTCGTACACGAAGATTGCGATGCGGCCGCCATTCGCGGCAAGGTTGCGCAGCGTCGTGTCCAGGAACACGTCGCCGACGACGAGCTTGCCGTCGTCTGTCACGTCCTTGAGCGCGACCGGCACCACATTCGGCACACCGGCACTGCAGGTGGCCAGGTCCCACATGTTTTCCTTGAGCAGTTTTTTGACATTTTCGTTGAGCATGATGCGTTCCTCCTTATGGTTTTTGAGCTTGCCTTCATGATAGCAAGCCGCACGGCGGGAACAAGATATCCGCAAATTTATGAGCGACTCATAAATTTCATAGTGCGGCTTGACACCGGCGCGCGGATGGATTAAGGTGGACGAAAAACGGCACGGCCGCGACCGTGCCTCTGGAAGGAGTTATCACCATGTCTTACGGCCGGATCGGTGTGATCGGTGCCATGGATTCGGAGCTCGCCGCACTCATAGCGGCGCTTGCGCAGCCCGCACAGGAGACCGTGCAGGGGCTGATTTTTCACACGGGCCGTCTGGGCGCACGGGAGGTCGTGCTCGTCCGGTGCGGCATCGGCAAGGTCAGCGCGGCACGCTGCACGCAGGTGCTCATCGACCGGTTCGCACCCGGCGCGGTCATCAACACCGGCATCGCGGGCGGACTGGCTGGCGGCCTCGCCGTCGGTGACATCGTGGTGGCTGACGGGCTGGTGCAGCATGATTTTGACGCCGCGCCCATCGGCTTCGTGCGCGGCTGCGTGTGTATGGGCGACCCCGGCGCGCCAACGGTGTTCGCGCCCGATGCGGCGCTGTCTGCCCTGCTGGCGCAGACAGCCGGCAATACGATCGGCGCGCAGCAGGTGCACCGCGGCCTGATCGCCACGGGCGACCAGTTCATCTCCGGTGCGGCGGCGAAGGCGGCCATCCGCCGCGCGTTCCCGGCCGCCATGGCGGCGGAGATGGAGGGCGGCGCAGTCGCGCAGGCGGCGAGCATGAGCGGCGTGCCGTTTGCCGTGGTGCGCGCGATCTCAGATCTCGCCGACGGCACGGCCGCTGCATCGTTCGAGCAGTTTGAGCAGCATGCGGCCGACGTTTCGGCCGCGGCCGTCCTGCAGGCGCTCGCAGAGCCGGACGAACGGCGCTGAAGCGGCAAAAAGCCTCGCAGAGTTTCGCCGCAGCAGCAGACTGCACCCCCCTTTGCCGGAAAATGCCCGGTGTTCGTAAGGCAGCGAACAGCCGCAGCAGTTTGCACTGCTGTGGCTGTTCTTGTAGTTTATCCGACTATATGATACTATGGAGCCGAACAGATCTGCAAATCGGAAGTTGTAGTAAAGGAGGTTTACAATGGGGTTTTGGATTTTTATGTTGATTATGGATTTGCTTCTTCCATTTACGATGATTGGTTTTGGAAGATATTTTATGAAAAAGGCTCCCAAGGAAATAAATTCAGTATTTGGATATCGGACTTCGATGTCTATGAAGAACAAAGACACATGGGAATTTGCTCATAAATATTGTGGTAAAGTCTGGTATGTCTGTGGAATGGTTATGTTGCCGATAACAGTAATCTTCATGCTTTTAGTGATTGGAAAAAATGAAGATTGTGTGGGGAGCATAGGAGGAATTATCTGTGGTGTTCAACTCATTCCTTTAATTGGGTCTATTCTCCCAACAGAAATAGCATTAAAAAAGAATTTTGATAAGAATGGAACAAGACGATAAATTCTTGTTTGTCGAACAGATAACAAGGGCGCGCTTCTATACACCGTTCGGTGTAGTGCATTCCGCGCGGAACTTGGCTCTCCCAAAGGGAGAGCCAAGGGGGCGCTGCAACTGTGCCGTATGTCATAACAGCATAAAGAAACGGAGCGCATCCGCACCGATGCGCTCCGTTAACTGTCTTACGAACGCCCCGCGAACCGGGGGAGCCTTTGCGTTATGATCTCCGATCAGACCTCGATGAGCTCATAGTGTGTCGTGCCGAGGCCGATGGCCTCGCCGTGCTCGACGGCGGCGCGCCAGTCGGTGTCCGGATGCGCGGCCGTGAAGTGGTCGTGCGGATGGTCATGCTCATGCGCGATGACGCTGTTCGGGTTGACCGGCTGGACGTTGATCATGTCCGCGCAGGCAGTATCGAGCGCCACGGGGTCGAAGGACGCGAACATGCCCACATTCGGCACGATCGGCACGTCGCTGAAATTGTGGCAGTCGCAGCAGGGCGACACGTCCACCGCGAGCGCGATGTGGAACGACGGACGGCCGTCGACGACGGCTTTAGCGTACTCGGCGATCTTGCAGTTGAGCAGCTCGTTTGCGATCGCATAGTCCGCATGGATGGCGTGCATCGGGCAGACGTTGATGCAGCGGCCGCAGCCGGTGCACTTATATTTCAGAATGGTACACTTGCCGTTTTCGATGTGCGGGCCGTTGTGCGCGCAGTTTTCCACGCACTTGCCGCAGCCGATGCACTTATCCGTATCGACGACGGGCTTGCCGGAGCTGTGCATCTCCTCCTTGCCGGCGCGCGAGCCGCAGCCCATGCCGATGTTCTTGAGCGCGCCGCCGAAGCCCGCGGACACGTGGCCCTTGGCGTGCGTGAGGGAGATGAAGATATCCGCGTCCATGATGGCGCGGCCGATCTTTGCCGCGCGCAGATATTTGCCGCCGCGGATGGGCACGAGGTCGTAATCGTCCCCCTTGAGCCCGTCGGCGATGATGCACTGCGCACCGGTGGTCATGGGCGTATAGCCGTTGCGCATTGCGCTGTCAAGATGGTCGAGCGCGTTGGCGCGGCCGCCGACATAGAGCGTGTTGCAGTCGGTGAGAAACGGCTTGCCGCCGAGCTCGCGCACATAGTCGCACACGACGCGCGCCCAGTTCGGGCGCAGATAGGCCATATTGCCGGGTTCGCCGAAGTGGAGCTTAATGGCAACATACTTGTCCTTGAAGTCGATCTGCTCGAAGCCGGCCGCCTTCATGAGCCGGTGCAGCTTCTCAAGCGTACTGACCTCATCCGTGCGCAGATCGGAAAAATATACTTTTGCAGGTTCCATTGGAAATACCTCCGCGATCAAAAAACGTTCTCTTTCTCTGGCGGACCCCCGCCCGCTTTTTTGATTTTACTGTGCTTACGCGGCACTGTCAACCGCAAAAAAGCACCGGACACCTGTCGCGGTGCCCGGCGCGTACCGGTTTTCAGGCCCGTGCCCGCGCCGGAGACCGGACGCGAACACGGGAATATTGGGAATCCACTGGACGGCTGGTAGGAGAGAAGATTTGTCCGATAAAATCGCAAAACAGAACAGAAAGAAGGGTGGAAAAAGAGAAATTGGCAGCCCAGCGGAAGCAAGCGGGAAAATGGCTCAGGCGCTGACGCCGTTGCGGATGGACTTGACCTTGTCGTACTCGCCGGCGACGTAGTAGAGGGCGTTATCCATAGACAGCTTCGCGACGAGGTAGTTGGACGTGTCGGAGTAGTAGCCGCTGTGCGGGGTGAGCAGCACGTCGTCGCAGCCGACGAGCGGGCAGGTGCTCAGGTCCGGGTCCTCGCTCTCGACCATGTCGAGCGCGGCGCCGCGGATGTAGCCGTTGTCGAGCGCCCAGACGAGGTCGTCGTCGCAGATCAGTGGGCCGCGGCCTTCGTTGACGATGATGGGGTGCTTCTTGCACTTCATGAACGCTTCCTTGTTGAACATGTGGTAGTTCTCCTCGGTGAGGTTCATGTGCAGGCTCAGCACGTCGGACTCGGCCAGCAGGGTGTCGAAATCGACGAGCTTGACGCCGAGGTTCTCGGCAATGGCAGGCGGCAGGAACGGATCGTAGGCGATGACTTCCATGTCGAACGCCTGCGCCTTGCGGGCGACGGACTGGCCGATGCGGCCGAGACCGGCAATGCCCATGACCTGACCGGCGATGCGCTTGAGGTGCGGCACGACCTGGTAATCCCAGACGTGGTCCTGCTGGACACTGCGGTCATACTGGCGGATGCCGCGCTGGAGGTTGAGCATGAGGGCCATGGCGCTCTCGGCGGTCTCCTGCGTGCAGTAGTCGAGGATGGAGCAGACGGCAATGCCCTTTTCCTTCGCGTAGTCGAGGTCGGCCTCGTTGTAGCCCGTGGACTGGAAGGAGATGACCTTGCAGTGATTCATGGCGTCGATCTCTTTCCTGCCGAAGTGGACGCAGCCGTCGATAATAATATCGGCGTCCTTGATCTCGGCGTAGAATGCGTCGTTGTTCTCGGCGTGCTCGTCGAACACGGCCATGGTCAGCTCTGCCCCCTCGGGGACGCAGGACTTCTCGACGCTGATGTCTCTGTCTTTGGTATAGGGCACTTCTGCCAGAACGATTTTCATGGTATGATCTCCTTTTTTTACCGAATGGCGCCACTGGCTTTCATGGCGGCGATCTCCGGATCGGTATATCCAAGATCGCGGAAAATGCTGTCCGTATCGGCGCCGAGGCGGCCTGCGGACGTGTAGGGACGCATGGCGTATTCCGTAAACTGCATCGGCGGGCACGGCATCATGACCTCGAGGTCGTCCTTAAAGGTGACCTTCTGGATATAGCCGTTGGCGATGGCCTGCTCGTCGGTGCTCACGTCGCGGATGGTGCGCACGCGCTCACAGGAGACGTTGTTTTCCGAGAGAAAGGCTTCCCACTCGGCGACGGGTCTGGTCTTGAAGATGGCGTTGAGCCGCGTGACGATCTCGACGACGAAGTCTGTCTCGTGCAGCGCCTCCAGGCTGGCGGCGCGGGGATCGTCGGCGATCTCCGGCATGCCGAACAGGTTGGCAAACTTCGGCAGCTCGCGGCGGTACTCGTTGTCGAACACGCCGATCCACTTGCCGTCGCTGCACTCGTAGAAATGGCAGAACGGGTCAGCCGGGCGCAGGGGGTCGTTCGGGCGCTCGCCGCCAAACTGCGGCTGGTGGGACACGACGCCGATGGCGTTGCACCAGATGCCGCTGGCGAACAGCGACGTGCTCACGAACGTGCCCATGCCGGTACTCTTCTTGCCGATGATGGCCATGAGGATGCCGGACAGGAACGCCGAGCTCGTGGCCATGTCGCCGAAGGCGTAGGTGGGGGTAAACGGGAAGGAGCCAGGCACCTGCCAGTCGGCCATCGGGCCGCTGCGCAGCCAGAACGCCGTGCTGTCAAAGCCGGGCTTGGCGGCGTCGGGGCCTTTGGGGCCGAAGCCGGAGAAGTGCGCGTACACGAGGCCGGGGTAGGCCTTGTGCAGCGTCTCGTAATCGAGACCCAGGCGGCCCAGCGACGGCAGGCGGACGTTCGTGAGGAACACGTCGGCCGTCTCGAGCAGCTTGAGGAAGGCAGCCTTGCCGTCCGGGTTTTTCAGATCGATGCTCGTCAGGCGCTTGCCGCTGTTCTGGATGGTGAACAGCGGATTTTTATCGTCCTCGCACACGACCATCTCGAACTCACCGGCGCGGCGCATCTCGTCGCCGATCTTGGTTTCCACTTTGATGACTTCTGCGCCGAACGCGCACAGCACGCGCGACGCGGTCGGGGCGGCAACGACCGTCGCCAGCTCCACGACACGGATCCCCTCGAGGGGCATCTTCTTCATTTGCTCCATTGTGACAATACTCCTATCTTGGGATGGGGGCTTTGCGGCTCACTTGGCCGCGTAGAATTTCTCCGCCTTTTTCTGCTCCGCCGGGGTCTGATGGTGCGTCAGGCAGATGACGACATACAAAATGGCCGACACGCCAAAGCTGGGCCAGAGCGCATCGATGGAAAACAGGGGCAGCGTACTCACCTTGCCTCCGATGAACCAGACGACAGCGATGACCGTCGCCGAGAGCATGGACGCGAACGCGCCCGCCGAGCACGACTTCTTCCAGAAGAACGCGCCGATCGTCGGCAGAAACAAACCGGCCGAGTTGATGGTGAACGTGATGAGCAGGATGTTCATGATATCCTGCGTGAACCAGCCGAAAACTGCGCCGAGCACGCCCACGAGCAGGGACGCGCCGAGGCCCACATGCAGGAGCGTCTTTTCCGACACATTGGGATTTATGTAGCGCTGGTAGATATCCTTCGTCAAACTGGCCGAGCCGGTCAGGACGGAAATGTCCGCCGTGGACATGATGGCGCTGAGCACGCCGATGAGCACGAGGCCCTTGAGCCCGTGCGGGAAGAGCTCGACCACGAGCGCCGCAATGACGTTGTTGGACGACGAGAGGTCAGGCAGGATGAGCTTGCCGGCCATGCCGAGGAACGTGCTGGCTCCGGCAATGACAAGCACAAGAACCGCCGCATAGATCGTGCCGGTGCGGGCGGTTTTGGCATCCCGGGCCGCGATGCAGCGGGTGTAGCTGTCCATGCTCGTGAAAAACGACATGATGGTCGACAGGCCAAGCGCGAGGACCGTCGGCCAGCCCCAGGCACCGAGGTCAAAGAAGCTCGCCGGCAGATCGGTGACGAGGTTGGCGCCCATCTTGTGCAGCTGCGCGCCGACCAGCGGCACCGCCAAAAAGGCCACGCCCAGCAGCAGCAGGGCCATCTGTACGATGTCGGTATACGTCACGGCGAGCAGGCCGCCCGTCGAGACATACAGTAAGCAGTCATCAGAGAGCCGAGCTGGGCATTCGTGCAGCCCATGGCGGCGATCATCTGATCGTAGAAGCTGGACTTCATGTACGGCATGACGTACATAAAGCCGTAAGCGATCCCGAGCGCGAACAGCAGCAGGAAGCGCTTCACATTTTTTGACGCGTTGCTCGTGTTTGACATTTTTCTTCTTCTCCTCTAGGTTACATTTTCATTCCAAAATCTCTGCTTTTGCGATACAGGGGGGGAATGCTGCTCCAGTTCTCTCGATGGATCACCTCACTCGGCGCAGATTCGTCTTCTTTTATTCCGTGTCCCATAAAGCGTCAGTTGTCTGACAAATCATTGACTTAAAAAAAGAATGTGCTAATGTAGACATAGGTTGTAAGTCGCCACTAATTGTCAGACAACTTTCCGGCGAATAAGGAAAGGACCTGTGATAGGCCCTCAAATTTGTCTGACACATTTGATTATTTCAATCATACCATTCCTTAAAACGACGCAAATTTTGTGAATATCGCTACTTGAGGGTGTGACATGATGAAAAACGAGACCAGCACGAACTACAAAAAAAATCGTGGATGACGTCCTCGATCAGATCAATCACGGCCAGCTCCAGAAAGGCGACAAACTGCCGACGGAGCTGTGCCTGGCGACGAAGTTTGACGTCAGCCGCACGTGCGTGCGCGAGGCAATCAAAAGTCTGGAAGTGATGGGCATCGTGCAGAGCATTCAGGGCAGCGGTTCGTACATCACGAACACGCCGGAGCTGTCGATCAACCGGCCGATCTGCGCCCTGTTCGCGCTGAGCAACGGTACGCTGGAAAATGTGCTGGATCTGCGCATCGTGCTCGAGACGGAAGTCTGCCGCGACATCATCCGCAGCGCGTCGGATGCCGAGATCGCGCGCGTGTGCGCGCTGGCCGACTACGATTACATCGGCACGCCGCTTGACCAGCAGTCCGTGCTGGACTCCCAGTTTCACAATGCGCTCATGCACATGTCACACAACTCCCTCATCAAGTACATCTACACCACGCTGGCCTCGCTCATGGATATTTACCGCGAGCGCGTGCTGGAAAAAACCTGGCGCCGGGACGAAAACGCCCTGACACGCGCGGGCCACTTCGCCATCTGTCAGGCGCTGAAAGACCGTGATGAGGCCGCCGCAGCCGACGCCATCTACAATCATCTGGCCTTGATCGGCCCCTATCGCAAGTGCCTGATCGAGCAAAATGAAGAAGATGAAAAAATCCGTCAATTTCAGGAAGTTTCCTATGAAAACATTTGACCTGCCTTCCAACAGCAACTACGGCGACCAGCCGATCCCCATCGCGTTCCCGGATAACTGGGACGTGCACATTTCCAAAATTCACGGCTATGACACCCCGGCGCTGACCGAGGCGCAGATCCGCGAAAAGCTCCACGCCGCCATCGGCACCAAGCCCATCAGCGAGGGCGCTGCCGGGAAAAAGAGCGCCGTCATCATCATCGACGACATCACCCGCCTGACGCCGTGCGAGCCCATCGCCAAGGCCGTCATCGCGGAGCTGCTTGCTGCCGGTGTGCCGAAGGAGAACATCTGGTTCATCATCGCGCTCGGCACCCACGGTGTCATGTACCGCACGGAGTTCGTGCGCAAGCTCGGCGAGGAGATCGTCGAAAACTATGAGGTGCACAACCACAATCTGTTTTTCAACCACGTCTTTGTCGGCAACACGAGCAACAACGTGCCCGTCGAGATCAACGCCAACGTCATGTCTGCCGACTATAAGATCGCCATCGGCACGACCATGGTGCACAGCTACTACGGCTTCAGCGGCGGCGCCAAGTGCATCCTGCCGGGCGTGAGCTCGCTGCGCACGATCATGCGCAACCACAGCTTCACGACGACGACGGAGTTCAACATGGGCAACCCCCACACGCTCATGCGCAGCGACGCCGAGCAGGCCGCGCGTATGATGGGGTTCGACTTCAAGATCGACGCCATCCTCAACGGCCACGCGCAGATCTGCAACCTCTTCGCCGGTGATTTCGAGGCAGAAGAGCGGCACGCGGCCGCCTACGCCGCCGGGCACTACGCGGCGAAGTTCGTGCCCGACTGCGATGTGGTCATCGCCAACAACTACTTCAAGCCCGCCGAGGCCAACTGCGCCTACACGCCAGAGGTCATCGCCTCGCTTAAGGACGGCGGCTCATTCGTGCTCGCGGCCAATTCTCCGTTCGGCCCGTGCGTGCATTTCCTGTACGACAAGTGGGGCCACTCCGCCCCCGGCGGCATGATGTGGTCCGGCTGCTACACGAAGGGCAAGAACATGGCCCACGCCGTCGTATTTGCCGAGCACACCGTCAAGGGCATGCGCAACCCGTGGTACATCGACGAGCACTCCGGTGCCGAGTACGTCAAGACGTGGAATGACGCCCTGCGCATCCTCGACGACGGCACGCCGAAGAAGGTCGTGCTCTACCCGAACGCCGAGTGCCAGGTGCTCGATAACTCCAAGCAGTTTTACAAGCAGGGCAAATAAGCGCCCTTCCCGGAGCAAAACCGGCGGAAACGCGTTGCGTTTCCGCCGGTTTTCGCGTACAATAGACAAAACGAAAGCGAGGTGAGCGCGCATGGAAACGCGCGTGGCGCTGATCGGCATCATCGTGGAAAACAGCGAGAGCACAGCGCAGCTCAACGCCCTGCTGCACGACGCGGGGCAGTACATCATCGGCCGCATGGGCCTGCCCTACCGCGCCAAGGGCGTCAGCATCATCAGCGTCGTGCTCGACGCGCCGCAGGACGTGATCTCCGCACTCGCGGGGCGCATCGGCCGCCTGCCTGGCGTGAGCGCCAAGACCGCCTATTCCAAACCGTTCCCGCCCGCCGGGGACTGACCGCACCGATCGGAGGGACCACCCATGCACATTCCAAAGGGCGCGAGCCAGACGTGCGCGCTGCTGACCTTTGACGACGCGCTCCACTGCTCCCAGCACGACGACTATGACGCCGCGCGCTGGCTGTACGTGCCGCCGTACTACACCGAATACCGTTACATTCTCGGCACGCGGGGCGAAAACCCGCTCATCTGCATCGGCATCAACCCGTCGACCGCGCAGCCGGGCGATCTGGACAACACACTCAAGAGCGTCGAGCGCATCGCCCTCGGCAACGGGTATGACAGCTTCACGATGTTCAACGTCTACCCCCAGCGGGCGACCGACCCGAACGCCATGGACACCGCCTTCAACCGCGCGCTGCACGAGCAGAACATGGCGGCGTTCCGCTACGTGCTCGGGCAGTACGCCCCCGGCAACCGCCCGGCCGTGTGGGCCGCGTGGGGCACGCTGATTGAAAAGCGGCCGTACCTGTTCGACGCGCTCGAGGAAATGCTCGCCATCGGCGAGGAGTTTCATGCGCAGTGGCTGACGTTCGGCGCGCGCTCCAAGGCTGGGCATCCGCACCACCCGCTGTATCTGCGGCGCGACAGCGTGCCGGAGGCGTTCGACGTGCGCGCCTACTGCGCGGCGCAGCGCGCGCGGCTGAAATGACGCGGCATCAGCAGATAACAGGACCGCCCCCGGCGTGACCAGCAGGTCACGCCGGGG